>OICM01000274.1_pt1 | contig 21876 bp, 19 predicted proteins | sample 1581311 | NCBI WGS metagenome assembly OICM01 (sample SAMEA3882539, study PRJEB24775) | human gut metagenome | biome: human-associated habitat; feature: intestine environment; material: feces | place: Netherlands | collected 2009/2010 | reverse complement strand
GGTCTCGTCGCCCGCGTCGTAGGCAGCCAGGATGACCTTGCCTTTGACGTTGGCTTCCTCGTTTTCCGCCAACGCCCAAAGCTTGTGCCGTAACTTCCTGAACGCCGATATAAAACAGAACGGAAGATTCCTTGATCAAAGAGATGAACTCGTTTCCCATTGCCGGAAGAGCATTTCTGACCGCTTGCGGCAAAACGATTTCAAACATTACCATATGACGCGTCATCCCTAATGACAGACCAGCCTCAGTTTGTCCTTTCGGAATCGAAATAATCCCTGAACGGAAAATCTCCGCCGTATAAGCCCCTGAATTTAACCCAAGAGCAATCGAACCTGGCAAAACGCGATCAAGACTGGCGCCAAGAATATGAATCGGCGGGATGCTCAAGACCTTTGACAACGAATAATAAATCAGCATGACCTGAATCATCGAAGGGGTTCCGCGAACAATCGAGATATAGACGCGAGAAATCGTCTCCAGAATCTTGTTGTCGGAAATCCTCATCAAAACCAGCAGCAAGCCGATCAAAATCCCGATAATGCTTGCGATGATCGAGATGATAATCGTTTGTGCGGTACCTTCAAGAAAGGCTGGGTAATAGCGCCCTAAAAAGTCAAACATCTTAGATCCTCCTCATTACTTGCCGTACTTGGCTTGCAAGTTCTGAGCATCTTGAAGCATTTGGCCTGAAGTGCCGTCTTTTTGAATCTTGTCGATAACCTTGTTAACGACCTTGATCAGCTTCTTATCGCCCTTCTTAGCAGCAACGCTGTATGATTCGATATCTTTGCCGGTTGTCAATTTTACCTTGGCAATCGCATACTTGCCAGGATTTTGCTTTACGTAATTATTGGCAATTGCATTTTCCAAAACAAGACCGTCAATCTTGCCGTTCTTAAGCTCTGTTGCAAGACTCGTCGTCACGGATTCCGTCACGAGGTTTGCGCCCTTCATTTGCTTTTTAATGATGTCTTCTTGCGTCGTTGATTGCTGAGCACCGATTTGCTTGCCCTTCGTATCGCTGATCTTGTTATACTTGTCAGCATCCTTCTTTTGAACAAGCATAACGTTCTCAACCGTGTAATAAGGCTTTGAAAAATCAACGACTTTTTCACGCTTGGCCGTCTTCGTCATGCCGCTCAAAACAAGATCGACTTTGTCGTTTTTAAGTTCAGAAATGAGCGACGGAAATTCCGTGTTGACGATCTTAAGCTTAACGCCAAGCTTATCGGCAACTTTTTGCGCAATCATGATGTCATAACCGGTAATTTCTTTTTTGCCGTTTTTAACGATCGGAAATTCGAACGGTGCAAAGTCTGCCGAAGTCCCGATGGTCAAAGTCTTGTTGTCCTTGACCTCTTGCACAGAATTATCTGATGATTTCTTTCCGCATCCGCAAAGAATCAGACCAAGCGCACAAACTGAAGCAATCCCAAACGTAAACTTTTTAATCATATTCTTTTTCATATCAATTTCCTCCAATATTTAACGTTGTGCCTGATTCCATGCTTACAGATGCACAACCAATCCTGATAAGTTACGAGACGTCATTTGCCCTTTTCGTCGTCGTTTTTTCATAGCAATTAACTCCTTAACTGTTTCGATATTGCATATATTAAACTTATATACGGGGTTTGTCAATATATTTATGCAATTTTTAGTGATTTTTTTGTTTTTTATGCATTTGTGTGGATATCAGAAACGTAGTGACCCGCCATCTGCATATTTCATGCATCCGATTTTTTTATAAAATGCAGAGCTGACGGCAGCGAACGATGACTTGATGCCTCTTGAATCGACGTTCACGGCATTCGCGGGCAAATCGCAAGAAATAGCATTTTGCCCGTAACCGCAGTCTGCCTTTGAGTAATTTTGTTGATCGCGGCTTTGCCCGTAAATCCTGCTTTAGCGCGCGGAACCGAAAGTAGAACAAAATCTCCAAAATTCGGAAAAATGTTCTACTCGGTTACCTTCGCCAAAGCCGTGTGGTCTCAGATTACGGGCAAATTCCAAAAAGCAACGTTTTGCCCGTAACCGAGGTCAGGTGCAGTGATTGAGCAAATGATGCGCAGCACTGCCTTTGGCAAAATCACTGCCGTTTACGGACAAATCGATGAAAATGGGCTCTTTGTCCGTAAATGGCCCGCTCGAAAAATACCGATTACGGACAAAATGGTCAAAAACAGCTGTTTGTCCGTAAGATTTTAGAGGTTTCGACCTCGGTTTTACGGACAAATGCTCCAAACAGCCGGTTTTGTCCGTAAATCTTCATCATAATGGCCAAAAATTTACGGACAAATCACCGGAAAATGAAGGTTTGTCCGTAAAATGCGTTTTGCTTACGGACAAATCAGCAAAAAATATCTATTTGTCCGTAAAATTTGAGTGAAATCTCGGTGTGCCGCCCGGAATAAGAAAAAATCCGCGCCATCATGGCACGAATTTTAAATGTTATTCAGTTGCGTACGGGGTCATGACCGTTCGGCTTTACACCTTGTTAATCATCATCTGCGTCAACCCATTCGCCCGAGTCTCCGGTTTGAGCATGCTTTAAACCAAGCGCTTTTCGCAAAAGGTTGGTGATTCGATGTCGTTCCTTGGTAGTCGGAACTTCGAACGATTCGCCGTTTTCCTGGTTCGGTTGTCCGGCAAGGTGATCCGTAACCATGTTGTGGGTCGCAACCCTGTATTTGCTCCCTAAAACAAGCAGGTCGTCAAAAGCAAGGTCGGTAACCATCTGTTTTGAAATCGTCGACAGAAATTTTTGATTGATCAAGCTCGTCAGATGGCTGCCCTTGAACGCAAGCTGCGTCAAAACTTGGCGTTGACGGGCCTGGCGACCATAATCGCCCTGAGGATCGGTGTAGCGCATTCTGACATAGGCGAGTGCACGAGCACCATCCATATGTGTTTCTTCATCTTTGACGAATAACTGATTATCATAAGTAAAAGTCAGAAGGGGCTTGATATCCAGTCCGCCGACCGAGTCAATCAAACGCTCAAGGCCGCCCATGTTGATTGTTGCGTAAAAATCAATCGGGACGTTGAGATAATTTTGAACGGTCTTGACCGCAGTTCCTGAGCCACCGTAGAAATAGGCCGAATTAAGCTTGCTCGGATATTCTGATTCGTATCCGGAAATTTCAACCTTGGCATCGCGAGGAAGACTGACGACCGTCATTGTTTTTTTCTTAGGATTGAGAACGGCAACCATGATCGTGTCCGTCCTGCCTTTGAAATCACGTCCAAGCGCACCAGTATCCGTTCCCATCAGCAAAACTGACACGGGATGTCCGTCCTTTAAGGTCGAATTGACGTCACGAGCTTTTTTGACGTTTGAGGATTGGAAAATCGTATTAGCGGCATTTTTAGCATTCGTATATTTTGCGTAGGCATATTTGCCGCCGACGATGAGGGCGATAACGGTCACGAGCAACCCCCAGAAGAAACAACCTCGATGGTTTTTCTTTGCCTGGTGATGTTTTCTATTGCGTTCGGAACGCGGCGAAATTTCGGGATTGACGTAGCCTCTGTCCTTTTGTGGCATATTTTTTCACTCCTTTTGACTATCTGTGGCCAAGAAAGAAGCTGACGATCAGAATCAGCAGAACCAGCGATGTGATTTTGACGTACAGATAATCTTTTTCTTTGATAAATGCGTAAATTGAGATGACGACTCGCAAAACGGGAGTCAAGATCAGAAGATAGATTCCTCCCATCATCCAAGCATACGGCTTGAGTGCGGACATTCCGGAAACGACACCGGAAAGAGTCGTCGGGAAACTGTTTCCGGGGTATCCGCTCGTGCCTTTGATCATCAGCATCGCAAAGCCGATAATCATCACGGTAGCTGCCAGGAAAACTCCGATTCGCATGATTTTTCCGATAATGATTTCAACGGCCATCATTTCTTCTCTGGTAGTAGCTTTTTTTTCAGACATCAGATCGTCACCCCAAATCCTTTAAGAATCATTTGCAAGCCAAGATAAAGCAAAATCGGAATGAAGATTCCGCGAATGATTTTTGACGGCAAAAGCTGCATGATGCGGCTCCCGACGGTTGCTCCTCCGATGATGCCAAGAGCCAACGGGACGGCAATTTCAGGCTTGATGGATCCGTTGAAGAAATACACGGTGGCACTTGCTGCTGCGGTGACGCCCATCATCAAATTGCTCGTCGCACTCGACGGTTTGAGCGGCATCTTCATGGCTCCGTCCATTGCCATGACCTTGAAAGCACCTGAACCGATTCCGAGCATTCCTGAGGCAAGGCCTGCGCCAAACATGATGGCGGCGCCGCCCGGAATGTTTTCGACCTGATAATCGATTTGTTTGTGGAGGTTTTTGTCATAATAAGAACTGTTGAGCTTGAATTTTTCGGCAAGCTTGTCCGGCTCAACGCGTTTCAAAACTTCTTGTCCGCGGCGAAGTTTTCTGTACATGTTCCAGCTTGAGAAAACAAGCAGAGCGCCAAAAAGGACGTAAAGAATCATCGGGTTGAAGGCACCCGTCAAAAGAGCACCGATAATTGCGCCGATTGTTGTGAAAATTTCCAAAAACATTGCAACGCGAAGATTTAAAACATCATCGCGCAAAAATGCGATCGTTGATCCGGAACTGGTTGCGATAACAGCAATAATGCTTGCTCCGATTGCATATTTGATATCCATTCCGAGTGCTAACTTAACAATAGGAGTTATGATCATTCCGCCGCCAATCCCTAAAATAGCACCCATCACACCGGCAAAGATGCCGATGCAAAGCATGAGTAATGCTGTATGAAGCATGATATATTCCTTTCCTGGTGTGCTGAATTTTTTAGTTGAAACGCACCGCTACTATATATTTTAACAAAGATGACCTGAACAGTAGTAAATATTTGTTAAAATTGTGCAAATTTTCAAAAATAGCCTGAAGAGCGTTGTTAACCGCTTGATAAATATTGAAAAAACTAATAAAGTATTTACTGATAAATAATTTAAATGATGGGGGCCAAAAATGTTTTATTGTCAAAGATGCGGCCGACAAATAGCTGATGACGAGCTGCGTTGTCATTTTTGCGGGATAGTTCAAGAACGTGAAGGAACTTCAATTGAAACGAAGCCTTGCAAAAAGTGCAAGGAAGCCATTCCCGTAAATGCAAACTACTGTCCTTACTGCGGTCTGGACCAGGCAACGTTGTTTTATGATGAGATGTCGTTTGACGACAGCAAAGATGATCAAAAAGAGATCCGTGATGAACGGGAAAATGAAGATGATTCTCTGGAAGATCCGCTGCAAACGCTGGAAAGTTTTGAAATCAACGATCCTTCTGACGTGGAGAAATTTTTGCAGAAAATTGAAGAAGAAAGCAACAAGATTCGTGAAGCCAATGCCAAGAAGTACCATATTGCCAAAAACGAGTCCAAAAAGCCGGGTTTGATCGTATCAACCAAGCTGATGCTCAAAGATTGGCTGACGGTTGACAAGCGCATGGGAACCGGTGATTTTTGGTGGGGTTATCTTGGAATGTATCTCTTGACGATTATTGTCAGCGTAATCATGGGTGCAGTTTTGGCGGGAATCTACATGTATTATCCGAAGATGGTCGGAACTGCTTTTGACGTGATGTTCACTGGTTGGATGATCTTCTTCTTTATCACGACCATCACTGCATTTATCAGGAGGTTCCATGATTCGGAACTGCCGATGTTCATGATCGTTTTCCGTTTCATTCCGGTTGCCGGCGAACTCTTCTGTTTGTTTTTTGCCATGCGTCCGCAGATGATTTCAAACGGTCGTTATACCTTTGAAAGCAAATCCAAACGCAAAAAGAGGACAAAATAGGAAAAACGTCGATAGAACTGCAATAAAATTAAGGTTATAATGTAGACATCAGATATCCATATAAGATTCGTTCATGGATAGAAAGGTTGATGTAATAATGCAATTGACAAAAGGCTTTGAGCAGGCAGCGTGCATCATGGCACTTTTGGCAACTCAAAATAGGGGAATACCGCTGTCGTCACACGTCATTCACACGCGCGTCAGCAGCTCGCAGACGTACTTGAAAAAAATCATGCGCAAGCTTGTCGTCGGCGGATTGATAACTTCCGCATCCGGCAACAGCGGCGGCTTCAGTTTGGCGAGAGAACCGGAAGACATTACGCTTTTGCAGATCGTGTCAGCAGTTGAAGGGGAGATTCATACCTATCCGAACAACGGATTGCTGGATCTTGTATTCAGCGACTTCAAGCCGATTGCGACCGAAGGCAACAGCGCAATCAACGCAGCGTTTGATGCGGCCGATCAGCTGTGGCGACAAGCACTTGACAAAGTGACGATTTACGATCTTTTGTGTCAGACTCTCGGGACGGTCGACGTTCCAAAAGTTGACTGGAACAAGCTGCAGCTTTCGCCGTCCGAACAGGCAACGGCCATTATTGATAAAATTCGGACGAATCTCCGTTCCGTAAGATGAAGCGTGTTTTAAGCTCAGGGATTGCCCTGGGCTTTTTTGTGCAATTGCGAGCCTTGCAATTATATTTTTCAGATTGTATCATAGTAACTGTCGAAGAAGAGGTCGCAAAGATCATCAGTAAGCCGGTGGAGCTGATAAAGCAGCGCTGAAGCCGGACGAAAGGGGGATTTGCCGAAGCATGCCATGTCTTTATGCAGGCGATGCTGGGCTTTAGTTGAAAAAACTGAAGACTGTCGCTGTAAAAAATGCAGCGGAGCGCTATCGAGATGTTGCTTAAAACGTATTTTAAGACAGAAACTGATAAGCGCGTCCTCCGTTTTGAAGGTCGTGCTTTTTGCGCTGAAGATCTCCTCTGAATCTTGCATGGGAGGAATTTTAAATGAAAGAAAACAATCAGGTCAAGCGTTCGCTCAAGACAAGACATTTGTCGATGATCGCGCTTGGAGGAAGCATTGGCACGGGGCTGTTCGTTGCCAGCGGGAGCGCAATTTCGACTGCTGGTCCCGGTGGAGCTTTGGCAGCTTATCTGGGAATCGGAATAATGGTGTATTTTTTGATGACGTCTCTTGGAGAAATGGCAACCTATCTGCCGATTACCGGTTCATTTGCGGAATATTCGAAAAGATTCGTCGATCCTGCACTCGGATTTGCGATGGGATGGAACTATTGGTTCAATTGGGCGATTACGCTTGCAGTTGATCTTTCGACGGCAGCGCTTGTTTTGAAGTTTTGGTTTCCGCACGTTCCCGGCTGGCTCTTCAGCTTGGCGGCATTGGTAATAATTTTTCTGATAAATGCGCTTTCGGTCAAATCGTTTGGTGAGGCCGAATACTGGATGGCGCTCATCAAAGTGATTACCGTCATTGTCTTTTTGATTGTCGGGTTGCTGACGATTATCGGCATTTTGGGCGGACACGCTGTATTTCTCGAAAACTTTGCCTATAAAAAGGCACCGTTTGTCGGCGGGATTCCGACGGTTTTGAGCGTCTTCGTCGTTGCCGGATTCTCATTTCAAGGGACCGAACTGATCGGAATTACGGCCGGTGAGACGGAAAATCCTGAAAAAAGCTTGCCAAAGGCCATCAAGCAAGTTTTTTGGCGAATTTTGCTTTTTTACATTCTTTCGATTTTCGTGATTGCCTGTCTGATTCCATACACCAGTCCCAATCTGCTCGGATCGAGCGCATCGGACATCACGATCAGTCCGTTTACGCTCGTATTCAGGCGTGCCGGTCTTGCATCTGCCGCTTCAGTGATGAATGCGGTCATTTTGACGTCGGTTCTTTCAGCAGCGAACTCCGGAATGTATGCTTCAACCAGAATGTTGTTCGCGTTGGGGATTTCCGGTGATGCGCCGAAGATGTTTTCTCGCGTCAACGACCGTGGGATTCCTGTTTTTGCTTTGCTTGGAACGACGTTTGTCGGTCTTTTGACGTTTCTTGCAAGTATTTTTGGAACCAGAATCTACACGTTTTTGGTAAATTCGAGCGGTTTGTCGGGGTTCATCGCCTGGATCGGAATCGCAATTGCTCATTATCGTTTCCGACGGGCTTTCATCGCACAGGGACATGATTTAAGCGAGCTTAAATATCATGCAAAATGGTTCCCGTTCGGGCCGTTGCTTGCGCTTGTCCTGTGCATCTTGGTCATGGTTGGCCAAGATATCAAGTCTTTTGCAAATTTCGATTGGCAGGCAATCAGCGTAACGTATATGTCGATTCCGATTTTCTTGGTGCTTTTCTTCTATTACAAGCTTAAGCACAAAACCAAACTGATTCCGTTGGACGAGGTCGATTTGACGCCGCACGACATCAAAAATGAATAGATTTTATCGAAATGCACGGCTGAAGTTTAATCTGGGATTCTTAGCGCCTTCGGTCGTCCAAAGCTTACGTACGGGGTCATGAGCGTTCGGCTTCACACCTTGCTAATCGGGTTCAGACCAGCAACAAGGCTCATGATAAGTTCGTGCCGCGTCGTGACTGCGCTTGCGCTGATCACTCGCGTCCCTCCTTATCTCCCGCCTTGTTAGGCGGCTGGTCTTCATACCTTGTCTAAATCAGGTTTCGCCTCACAGCCCCCTTGTCCCAAGCACCCTTGTTCGGGCAAGACGAGCTTACCCGTCGCAAGCGCAACTTGGATACGCGGGGGCTAAGCGTTCGGCTCCGCACCTTGTCCTAATCGGGTTTCGCCTCACATTCCCCCTATCGCAAGCAAGGACTTCCTAGACGAGACAAGCTCGCCTTCGGTCGTCCAAAGCTTGCGTACGGGGTCATGACCGTTCGGCTTCACACCTTGTTTTTCAGCACATATCCCTTCGCCACGTGTTTTCCGTTTTCATCCTTCTCAAGATATATCCCCTGAATCTCGGGATCAAATCCCGGAAACTCATCCATTGCGCCCATCAGCAGCCTGAAGTAATCGACGTCAAGCTGCTGCCAGCGTTCGCCGGGAGCGACGATGAAGACTCCTGGCGGATAGGGAAGCGCACCCTCAAGCGCGATGCGACCGACGATGTCGTCAAGATCGACCAATTCGCCCTCGTTTCGCATGAAAGCAAGATCCGCATCATAAGGAAGCATTTCGTAGTCGTTGAACGTCTTCTTGATGAACAGTTTGCGCTGAAGATGCCACGTCTGCCGACTGCTGTAGTATGAGTGCATTTCGTCGCACAGGCCGTGAAGCGTCACGCCCTCATAGCGTTCCCGGTTCATCCCGTACAGACGCGGCAGCGCCGTTTCGACCGGAACGTCGTCCAGGTAGAGCCGCTCGAATTCCATCAGCGTGCGGTACAGGTCGTCAAGGTCTGCGGTGGGACTTCCCGGCGTCACCAGGAACAGAAGCGAGTACAGGTCGGATTTCTCAGGAACGATGCCATGTTCCATGAGGTATTTTCCGACAACCGGCCCCGGGATGCCGCCTTCTTCGTATTCACCGGATTCGATGTTGATTCCGGGACACTTCACGACAATCTTGACGGGGCTTTGAATGGCTTCTCCGGCACCGCATCTCCTGAAGCTTTCAACGTCCTGGACCGTCGTGAAGAGGCTGCTGTTCTCCATTCTTCTGCAAAATGCAGAGCATGCATCCACGGTATCCTGCCAAAATGCGCTGTTGCCCGAAGCTTCTGCCATGGCCGCATTGACCGTCAGCGAAGCGTAGACAGGATAGGAGTAGCTGGTCGTCACATACTTGAGGTAGGCATTGTTGAAGCGCTTGTGGTCAATGTAGCGCTCCTGTCCCTTGATGTGTGCATCCTTCTTCAGAATCTGCGACGTCTGCGCAAGACCGGCCTGCTGCTTGTGAACGGACTGCGTAACCAAAATGCCTGGATCTTCCGGACCAAGCTCAAGCTGAAGCGGCGACAGCTTCTTCATTGAGGAAACGAACTGTTCGTATCCGCCCCAGGCGCAGTCGAACAAAACATAGTCGCACAACTTGCCGATCCTGTCCAGGATCCACTTGGCATCGTAAAAAATCCCGTCATACGTTTCAAGCTGCAGGACGGCCAGCCTGAAAGTCCGCTTGGCTTGCGCCTTTTTCGGATCAACCCTGGCAATTTGTTCCCTGATCTTTTCTTCGGTCAGTTCGTCTGCGACAAGCGGTCCGATCAATCCCAGCGGATTGCGATCCGTTCTAAGATACACGGGCTTGGCCCCCGTCATCACGAGCGCGCTGTTGTAAAGCGACTTGTGGTTGTTTCTGTCAAACAACACCAGATCCCCAGGCGTCAGGCAGGCACTCGCGCAGATTGTGTTGGAGCTTGTCGTTCCGTTCGTGCAGAAGTAGACCTTGTCGGCATTGAAGGCACGCGCGGCCTGTCTTTCGGCGTCAAGCGGCGTTCCGCCGTGCGTCAGCGTGTCGCCAAGCTCCGACACGGTATCGCTCGTGTCGGCGCAAAGCATGCGCTCCCCGAAAAAGTTCTTGAACACGGCGCCCGCCGGATGAATCGCATAGAACTTTTCGTTGTGATGACCCGGAGTCGCAAAGGTCGTCCGTTTTTCATCCGCAAAGTTGACCAGGTCGAGCAAGAATCCGGGGACGTTTTTTTGCTCGTAATTTTCTGCTTTTTCCTTGATAAATGCAGTGCTTTGATTCATAGCGCCTGCATCGACTTCAACGATCGGAATTTCAAGGCGCGCTTTTGCTTTGATTTTTTCAGCAATTTTCATTGCCTCAGCATCGTTTTTCATAAAAGCGATGCAGGCAAGTTCCGCACCGTTCAATTTTTCTGAAAGCAGCACCGTTTCCCACGGTTCTTCAACCAAAGCTTTCACTTCAGCGGTCACGGCGATTTTCAGATACTTTTTCATTTTGCCTGCCCTCGTTTAAGCTCAAGCTTGCGCAAAAGCGGCAAGATGAAGCCCATGCCGAAGATCAGGAAGACGAAGAAGAAGTTCATCAGAAGCTCATGATCGAACTGCTTGGTTCCAAACTCTGCATTTTGCGGAATAAAGCCCATCGTTGCGCACACGAACGTGAATATGAAGCACCAAAAGCCGACGGCCAACGCTCCTTTCCGATTCTTGATGAAGACGTAATCCGAGCTGAACTCGTTTTGTCGATAGCGCACGGCCAGAAAGGCCACGAAAACAAGGCACGTCTTGTACGGCGAAACGATGCCGTTCAGGTTGAGCAGCCAATTGTAGATTGAGTTGATGCTTGGAAGCGTTCCGCTCAAAAGCAGCAAAACAAGCGAAATTCCGGCCGTCAGCGTATAACTGTGAATCGGGCGACCATTCTTGTTTTTCTTCGTCAGCCAGCTAGGCATATACTTTTGGTTGACGTCCCCGGCAAATACACGGCTGGCGGCGTCGATCAAGATTGCAAGCTGCGCCAGCATGAAGAATGCCTGAACGACAGCAAACACGTACATCAAAACGCTGCCCATCCCGAGCTTTTCGCCCAATAATTTGAATGCATAGTACGGACCGTTCATCTTGAAGTCCTGCGGAATGTGATTGGCATCAAAGAAGACCGCAAGCGACAACGTTCCAAAAATCGTCAAAGCACCCGTCATAAACGCAAGCACCCACATTGAGCGCGGAAATTCTTTTTTGGGATTTTTCATTTTGCTGATGTAAGGAGCCGCAAGTTCGGCACCGGACATCGCAAAAATAAGCAAACCGGTCGTTGAGAAATAGTGAAGAGAAAAACTCGGCTTGAAGGCTTCAAGATTAAACGGCTGCGTTGCGATGTGCGCACCGTGCGTCACTGCCCAAAAAGTCATCAAGACGAACAGCATCGACATGATGAACATTGCGCCGCCGCCAATCAAAGACAGGATTTCAAGCGAGTCTTTGAAGAAGTTTTCCAATAAGATAAATGCCAGAATAATCGCAAAAGTCAGCAAGCCGAACGTAAACGTCGACATGTGCTTTCCAAGCGTCGCATCCCCGAGGATAATCCAACTGAACGAAACGATGACCGAGTTTGACACGTCAACGAGGTACGGAATCGTCTGAACCCAGTACATCCAAGACGTCGCATATCCGAACAGATCGCTGCCGGTTCCGCGCCTGATCCAGGACGCCAACCCGCCGGCCTGCTGATCAAACGTCAAGCCGAGCTGACTGACGATCAGTTCATAAGGGATAACGTAGGCAAACAACATGAAGATCCATGAGATGACAACCGATAATCCCTGATTTTGAAAGGGATAAAAGATGTTTTCAAAACTGATGATCGTGACGAAGTCGAGCAGCGTCAAAATCAGCCATGGCGTATATTTCTTGCTTGCATTTTGCTCTAAAGTATTCATTTTTTTCATCCTTTGCTTTTATGACTAGTTTAATCGTTTCAGTCACTCAAGCAATCACCTGACTTAAGCAAGGAATTGCTTGAGCTAGAAGCCAGGCGTGCCGGGATGCTTATTGGAAAACATTTCTCTTCCCCCCTCTTTTCAAAAATATACTTAAATATTTTAAAATATTTTCATGAAAAAGCAAGTCAAATTGACGGCAAAGAGTGAAAATACTTGCAAAAAAGTTTACGAACAAAGTCCTGATTTTCATCAATGCGGCCGATTTTGCCAAATGCAGTGCTGCTCAAACTCTGCTCAATCCGTGCTCCAAGACGTCCTTACGGGCAAAACGGCGATTTTTCAGATTTGCCCGTAAAAGGCAGCCCTCGGTTACGGAAAGCGCCCTCTTCTGGCTGTTTTCATCATTTATTCTTCTGTTGAAACGACTCGGAATGTCTCCTTTGGAATTTATACAGTATTGTGATGATTTTGAAATAGGCGATTCTGATTATTGCCTTAAATAATTCTTAAATAATTCGATATATTTTCTTTAAATACATTGTGTACAATTGAATTACAGCTTGAAGTAGAACACCAAAACTTGAATACACCCGCATCTGATTCTCCCCTTTCAGATGCGTCGAAAAGCTGATAATGCTGCGGACTTTCCCCAGTCTGCAGCTACAACACATACTCCTTTTTTCCTCCGTATTTCCCCATACGGAGGTTTTTTTCGTTTCAGCGCAATTGACGTGCCTGACGCTCTTTGACGAAAACACGACTTTTCGAATATAGGACCGTTCCGCAATCGCCGAATGTTTCATTCAAAAATTCAAAAAAATTTAAATCGTAATCTTACTCCTCTTATTACGCTTAACATCGTAATACTATTTTTCGCTAAATCGTAATAAGGTTGATATATCAACGTTTCTTGCTTGACAGTCATATTTTGGGCGGTTATGATTTTAATCGTAACAATTACTAAATAAAACTCAAGTACGCTGTTAAAGAAAGGAATTATGCATGAATAAAAGAACTCATTTGCTCTCATTATGTCTTTTGACGATCTGTACGCTGCTTATTCTTGGGGGATGCGCGAATCAAAGCAAAAAAAGCAGTTCTGACAAACTGAACGTGGTTTCGACTCTGGATTTTTATGGCGAAACGGCCAAGGCAGTCCTTGGCAAAAACGGAACCGTCACGTCCCTTATCGACAATCCGAACATCGATCCGCACGACTTTGAAGCAACGACCAAAACGGCCAAGCAAACCGCAAATGCCGACGTCATCATCAGAAACGGCGCCGGTTATGACGACTGGATCAAAAAACTTTCGGACAAAAAGAGCATTTCCGCTGCCAGATTGATGAACGTCAAGGACGGTCAAAACGAACACCTCTGGTACAATCCTGAAACGATGTCAAGGCTTGCGGACGAACTTGCCAAGGTCTTTTCAAGCAAAATGCCGTCAAAAAAAGCCGAATTCAAGCAAAATGCCGCAACATATAAGAAAAAAGTCGCCAGACTGAACAGCGAACTCGAAAAAATCAGAGCTGAAAGAATTGAGAAGCCAGTGGCCGTTTCGGAACCGGTTTTTGACTACTCGCTTGAAAAAATGGGTTACAAAGTCGCAAACGCTCACTTTGCCAAGGCAGTCGAAGAAGAAAGCGATCCGTCATATACGGACATCAAGAATCTGCAAAATAAAATCAAGCGAAAAGAAATCGCCTTTTTCGTGTATAATGTTCAAAGCGACGGCACGACCGTCAAAAACATCGTAAATCTTTGCAAAAAACACGACATCCCGGTTGTCAAGGTAACGGAGACGCTGCCAGAAGGAAAGAACTATTTCAATTGGCTGCAATCGGAATACCGTCAGATTGCAGAAATCGAAAAATAATCGGAAAGAAGAACGACTATGGATTCTATTTTGAAAGTGACCGACCTGAATCTGAAAATCCCCGACCGAACGCTTTTTTCAAATCTGTCATTTGAAATTCCGCGCGGAAAACTGACCTGTATCACGGGTGAAAACGGCGTCGGAAAAACGACTCTGATCAAACATCTCCTGGCGGACCTGTCGCATGACTACGAAGAACACGCCAAGTTCATGGTTTCAAGAGATCAGGTTCAATATGTGCCGCAGCTTCGAAGCATTGATGACGAATATCCGCTTTGCATTCATGATTTTGCGGCTTTCGGACTCAAGACCAGCAGCATTTTTTTGAACAGGAAATCCAGGGAAAAACTGGCCGCCATCCTCTCTGAAACCAATTTGACAAAAATTGCCGACCGACCGCTCGGACGCGCTTCCGGCGGTGAAAAGCAACGCGCCTATCTCGCCCAGGCTCTTTGTGCCGATCCGAAGCTTTTGATTTTAGACGAAGCAACCGCGAGCCTTGATCAGACAAGCAAGCACGAACTCTTGAAAATGCTTCGCAACGTCATGAAGGAACATGGCCTGACCATCATGTTCATCACGCACGATCCTGAATTGATTGCCGCTTATGCCGACTACGAACTGCATTTGGCAGACAAATCGGGAAAACTCATCAACAAGGGGGACAAGAACTGATGCTCCAATATGATTTCATGCGCTATGCCTTTATTGCCGGGATTTTCATTGCACTGATCTGCGGCGTCATGGGCGTCTTCGTCGTGGCGCGCCAGACTTCGTTTTTCACGCACACGTTGTCCGAAATCGGCTTTTCCGGTGCTTCGTTCGGCGTCTTTGCCGGCATTTCACCGCTTTCAGGGATGCTTTTGTTCACCTGCTCGTCTGCCCTCCTGATCGGTTTTTCAGGTGAAAAGCTCGGCCGGCGCGAATCTTCAATCAGCGTCTTCTCCGGTCTTTTCCTCGGACTCGGAATTTTGTTTCTATCCCTTTCAAACAAGCAGGCCAATTATGCAACGAGCATTCTCTTCGGGAGCATTGTCGGAATCAATCGCTCAAGCATTGACATTCTGGTCGGATTAAGCATTTTTTTGCTTTTGGTCATTTTCCTGTTGTTCAAGCGCTTGGCCTACAACTCGTTTGATTCGCAAGGCGCCGAATATAATCAGCGTTTCAACAAGTCGATTTCAATCATCTTCTTGATCATGCTTGCGCTGACGATCAGCATCACGGCGCAGATCGTCGGTTCATTGCTGATTTTCGTTTTACTGACGATTCCTGCATCGGCAGCCAAGTATTTTGCGCACACGTTGAAAAAGATGATCGTGCTCAACTTCCTGTTCGCCCTGTTCGGAATCTGGTTCGGCCTTGTTCTGAGCTGGGTGACCGATCTTCCGGTCAGTTTCTTCATCACCGTCATTGAGGCACTGATTTACGGCAGCGCCATCTTGAAGGAACATTTTGAGACATATCAAAAATAATTTATGTCAGCGGATGATTCGCAGCTGTTTTGCGAATCATCCGTTTTTTTGTCGCGTAGCGCGCGTGGAAACTCGGTAATTTATTACCGAGAGGAAAGCGCCTTTTTTAGCACTCAATAATTGACAATGCAAATAATTAATTATAAGATAAAGTTATAATAAACAATGATAAGGTTGATGACAATGCAAAAATATTCCGGCGAATTAAATTATGCTAGAAGCAGCGTTTATTCTTTACAATATCATTTGATTTTAGTCACGAAATATAGACGCGATGTCTTAATTGGTGATATAAAAATAGAATTAGAAGAATTATTGAAGAGTATGACAGAACGATTTTCGGGTAAAATAATAGAAATCAATATCATGCCCGACCATGTGCATATGTTAATTGATGCAAGTCCTAAACATTCCATTTCTTCAATGATAAAAGGATATAAGGGAGTTTCAGCTAGAATGCTGTTTATGCACCACCCGGAAATAAAAGAAAAATTATGGGGAGGTCATTTGTGGCAACCAAGCTATTTTGCATGTACTGTGAGTGAACGTTCTGAAGATATGATTAGAGAATATATTAGAAAACAAAAGAAAAGTAAAGGGAAGATATAAAATGATAAAGCTACCAAAGACAACTGAATATATTAGAGTAAGACGATATCGTTTAGTTGCCACTAATGATTTGGTAGCTAAATTTGAAAGAAATATTGAAGTTGAAAATAAAATATACGATTACGTGATTAAATACTTAGAGAAGGCTTATGGTGTTAAACATTTAAAACGACCATATCCGACTAACAAAAAGGCTAAGTTATTTTTAGCTAAAGATGTTTTGATTCCGAAAATATTAAAAGACTTATATGGATTATCTAAATGGAGTGGTAAAAAAGTAGGGATTCACTCACAAGCGTTAAGAGATGAATACTTAGTATCTATTTTAACTAACTTTGGTGAATATCGAAAAAATTTAATATCTGCGTCTAAGATGTCTAAACAAAATAAAAAGGATTATCAAAATAATTTACATGGTAATAACCCTAAACATAAATCATGGTATCGTAAAGGGTCTTTGAATTATTTACGCCCCAATCAAAGTAAAAACTGTGTATCTCTCCCATCAAACGGACAAGCTAAGATTATTTCAGCACATTTTATTAAAATTCAAGATTACGGCACTGTTCAAGTTGTTGATAACATTAAAAATATGAAAAATACTAAGATTGTCACAACTAAAATTAAACGCAAAGCTAACGGGCAGTTTGAGCTTCAAATTGTATTCAAAACTATTAATGAACGTAAAGAAATTGTTAATATGATTGGTGCCGATTGGAATATGAAGAATAATAAAATTTGGCATACATCTGATAATGATGAATTGTATCTTAGTAAGAACGTATCGGATAAAGCTGACAAATTAGAAGCTGAAATTAACAAGTTGAAATCTCAAAGAGATTTAATAACTTGGTTGCCTCAAAAATCCCAAAGGATAACTAAATTAAACGAAGATATACGATATTTAAGCAGCAAACGCAGTCACGTTTTAACTGCAGAATATAATCGGATGGCAAAAGAACTATTTACTAAAAATGATTTAGTTGCGATTGAAAATTTAAATGCAAAGGAAATGAGGAAGCGAAATCAAATTAACGTTAAGCAAAACAAAGCTAAGAATCGTAAATTAGCGAAGATAAAGCCGTATGAAATGGGACGATTACTAATTCAAATGGCTAATCGTTTAGGGAAAACGGTTATCTTAGTTGACAGTTACAAAACTAGTCAAGTGGAATACGGGACCAAATACCAAGAAAAACATGATGTAAATGATAGAAAATGGGTGTCAAAGCATACTGGAGCAATTATCGAACGGGATTTAAACGCAAGCAAGAATATTTTAGCATGGGCGTTAAATCCCAAAGAACATATCAAATATAAAGAAAGCTTGAAATTATACAAAGAAGGCAAAATAAAAGCATCAATTAAACCATTGAATTTAATTACTGTTAATTAGAAATATAGGCGAGACAGAACCTTGTCGTCTTAAACGGCTATGAGATTTGATATAGGCGTATCACTCTGAGCTTGCGAAACGAGTGCGATATATCATTTGAGAGTCTTAAATGACTACCGTATTTTAAATACGCATTGCCTAAACGTTTTTTAGGAATAATAGCTAAAAAGTAGCTATTATCACTAGGAAGCTCGGTACTTTAGTGCCGAGTTCCGTTCACGTCCGCACAGTCGGTATCTCATCCAAGCACATAATTGTATCGATACATTATCAGAAAATTAAATAAAACATCGTTTATTAATTGATTTTTAACCATCCGAAACCTATAATTCACTTAACGCTATTATGAAGAAGGTTTTATTATGAGAAATGAAAAGCTTTACGCAGTAATTCGGGCAGCATTCTTCGCTGCGCTTGACTATGTCTTCGCAATGTTCCAGATTCACGTCCCGTCACCGGTCGGACATCCCTTCGTTGACCTCGGCTTCACGTTTGTTGCCCTGGGCACGATGTTTCTCGGCTTCAAATACGGCTTCATCTCCGGTGCCGTCGGTCTCGGCGTCTTCGATCTTCTGAACGGCTATGCCAATCATGCCTACCTGACCGTCATGGAAGTCCTTTTGCTGACGGCGGCCGTTGCGGTTTCCTACAGGCTGCTGAACAGAAATGACGGTCTTTCCAGCCCGTCACTGATTACAATCGGCATTGTCTCCGGCCTCGTCAAGATGTTTTCCGGCTATCTCCGCTATCTCGCCGAAAGTCTCATCGATGCCGGTCTTCCGTTCGGCAAGGCTGCCGTAACTGCACTCGCTGCCTTCCCTGCAGACTTCGCAACAGGCTTCGTGATGTTCTTTGCAGTTCCGGTATTCTTCGTCGTCATGTCCAGAGTGACAAGTCGGATGAATCTGTCCGTACAGAGACATTGAAATATGGTCCTATGCTCAGCATCGTGGGAAAGGAACATTCGTTGCCAAATACAGTTCGCCATTTAATTAAGGAAAATGAACAATAAAATTCTCAACCTCTTGACACTTATCCTCATGATGTTCACCTCATTTCTTGTCATCATGACCGGAAACAGGCAGTATCAGACGGAAAAAGTCGTCAGCCAGTTCAATTTGAGCAGCGAATTCCACCCGTTCAGTCTTCCGGATCAGGAAAATGTTTCACAAAGCCGCTGCAGAAAACGTCTCGAAGTGCTGAATCAAGTTTCAGACCAGACCGGGATCAACTATCTGAATCGCCGGCTTTTCTCAGCCAGTCCGATGAACGGACACCGGCTCGACTACAGCAGATCCATCAACAGGGTGACATTTGCAGTCCATACCGTACGCAGGACAAGGCTCATGGAGAACTTTGAAATGAAGCCCTCCCTGATTGAACACGGGAGAACATTCAAAATTCCCTCACTTCACGGATATTCTTCCAATGTAATACCGGTTGAAGACATCATGAACGGTTCGAACTGTCGCGAAGGAACATTCTTCATCGAAACATCGGATGAAAAGCAAATTGATGAATTCATTTCCCTGCTCAAGGACAGACTGAATGAAAGCGAGCATCAGTCATTCAGGAATTCCGACTTCAAGGTCAATCCGGAGTTCATCTCCGAACTTTCACCTGATGATGGAGACAATCCCGGACAGATAATGGTGACATCGCTGCTCTTCATGATCATCTTCCTCATCACCCTCATCCTGTCATCTTCACGGGAACTGGCAGTCCATCGCATGAACGGCCTTTCCATCCGGAGCTCGTTCCTTGTCCTTCTTGGAAAGGGGTGGCTTGTCTCCTGCATCACCACACTTGCAGTTGACTTTGTCTGCAGAGCTGCATTTAACTGGAACTGGTCCGTTTCCGCCTCAATGTGCCAGATTGCCGTCATGATCAGCATTCCTGCCGTCTTCATGACCGTTGCCGGACTTCTTCAGTCACCCCACCTTGCAGGACAGGTCAACGGAAGAATCCATGGAAGGATGATGTTCACTGCAATGTACTCCGCAAAGGGAATTGCCCTTGCGGCATGCTTCTTCTCGATGATTCCCTTGGCCCAGCTTGTTGAAACGTCATGCCGGCCGACGTCAGCTTCAGGACAACATGACAGCCATGCTGTCTTCTATCCCGTTCAGGATGGGAACAATACCATTCAACAGCTCATGCGTGACGCCGGAAACCGAGAAGTCATCTACAGGAAGCTCAATTCCATGGGAGCACTGCTGATTGATGACAATGCCCTTCATCAGCCTGAAGACGTTCCGCAGGAAATAAGATTCGTCAGCGTCAATCCCAATTATCTTAAACAATTCCCGTTGTATGACAGCAAGGGCAGTAGAATCAGGGTCTCAGACAACGATGACAGAATCATTCTCTGCATACCAGAAAACAGGCAGGGCTTCACCAAAGGACTGCTCAGGTATGTCAGGCGCAATGCCGAAAAGGAACTGGGGCATGTACCGAAGATAAAGATCTACCACACTGTTCCTTCAGGAAACAGGAATTTCAGGAACTTCAATGACGGAAAGCTCATGAACAGGGACACTGTATTTGTCATGACCTACGAAAATTCCACCCCCATCAGCAGAAACATCATGAACGGAGAGGGCGAAAATGACTGTCTGAAGATTCCGGTCGGCAAATCGGTTTCGAAAACGTACTCTTCCATCGAACCTCTGCTCAGAAGACACGACATGGATGACAATTACCGTCAGCTTGTAAGAATCAGCGACCTCAAGGAAGAGGACATGAGAATGGAGCTGGGAGATTTGAGGGAAGACTTACTGCTTTTCCTTGCGGGAACGTTACTGACGCTTTCCATGTCAGGTTATACAGCCCTGCTGTTCTTCAAGGCATTCAAGCGCGAAATCATCCTGAAGAGAGCCCTGGGATTCACTTCAGTCAGGGCATGCCGCGGTCTTGCCGCACTGCTTGCCCTGCAATACGCCGTAATGATTGCCTTTCTCTTCCGGCAGGACATGTTCAACTCGCTTAACATCATCCTGCTCATCGGCACTGCCGTCACCGAACTGGTCATCAACATGATGACCATCAGACATCTCGAAAAAAAGGAAATGGGGGGAGTACTCAATGGGGAATGAAAATATCGTCGAAATATCATCAATGTGCAAGTCATTTGGCAAAAAACAGGTCTTCTCAGACTTTTCCCTGTCCATTCCCGCACACAAAATCACAACCGTCTTCGGTCCGAGCGGCAGCGGCAAGTCGACTCTTCTTAACATCATCGGCCTGCTGGAGAACTTCGAGTCCGGAACAGTCCGCCTCTTCGGCAGAAGGATTCCCGGAACCAACAGCAGGAAGGCCATGCTTCTGCGTCGTAATGAGATTTCCTTCCTGTTTCAGAACTTCGGACTCATGGAAAGTCGTACAATCAGGCAGAACCTCCTGATAGGCCTGCAGTATTCACATCTGAGCACAAAGGAGAAGAACATCCGGATGCTGCAGGCACTTGAACAGACCGGACTCGACAAACCACTGAACACCCATGTATACAACCTTTCAGGCGGAGAACAGCAGCGGGTGGCCCTGGCACGCGTCCTTCTCAAGCCTTCAAGACTTGTCCTGGCCGACGAGCCGACCGGGTCACTTGATTCAAGGAACAGAGATTTCGTCATGAACAGGATTTCCGCCTTGAAGGACTGCGGCAAGACCGTGATTGTCGTTTCTCACGATGACAAATTCAGGGAAATAAGCGACAACGTCATTTTCCTGCGTCCGTGACCACATCCGGATACAAGTGAACAATAACCGTCAAGTTTTTCAGCAACATTCGTGTTTCATAGTGGATTTTGCATCCAATCTATGGTATATTATTCGTTACAGGGGTAGGAAGTCCTGCGTCAAGGGCTGACGGAACGGAATGTGAACGTCAGCAGAAAGGTCCTGTCATTGGCCTGCGTGGTTCTTCCGCATTCACCATAATTACAATTTCATAATTTTTGGTGCTTGTCTCCCCCAATAAACTTTAGGGAGATGTTTATCTAATGACAAAACTTACATGGAGCAGTCCTAAACTGACGACTCGAACCTTGACCTTTGGCGCATTGCTGATTGCGATTCAGCTTTGCCTGTCAAAACTGTCGGTTGGTCCCGAAAACGTCGTCAAGGTCGGATTAGGCTTTATCGGTACCGCAATGATCGGGTATTTCCTTGGTCCATGGCTTGGTGGAGTTGCATTGGTTTTGAACGACCTGATCAGCAACACCGTTTTTTCAACCGGATCGTCATTCTTTATCGGATTTACCTTCTCTGCATTTGTCACGGGCGTTATCGCTGGATT
>OICM01000210.1_pt1 | contig 25601 bp, 20 predicted proteins | sample 1581311 | NCBI WGS metagenome assembly OICM01 (sample SAMEA3882539, study PRJEB24775) | human gut metagenome | biome: human-associated habitat; feature: intestine environment; material: feces | place: Netherlands | collected 2009/2010 | reverse complement strand
CCTGTGACCTCCTGCACGTCAAGCAGATGCTCTACCAGCTGAGCTAACCGTCCATGTCATATCGACTTGGATAGTTTACCACAGCTTTTTGCAAAAAGCAAGACCTTTTGTGCTTTTTTTGCGTTCTTTTTTACTTTTCCGGCGAGAGCGCCCGGCGGATGATATCGTACAGCACCGGCTTCATGGCGTCGATGCTGTCCGGCTTGCCTTCCAGAATGCTGGAATAGCACACTGACATACACATACTGCCAAGGGCGGTGATGCGCTGGTAGACCTCCCGCTCGGTGCGGCCGGCCATCTCCGGGCTGGAAAGCACGATGGCCAGCAGCTTGCGCATCAGGGGCTCGGCCTCTCTGCTGGCTTCGATTTGGTCCAGCCCGGGCCAGACGAAGTTGCGCTCCAGAAAACGCAGCACCAGCACGTCCTGCCGCAAAGCCTCGATGATATGGTCGATGACGAACACTACCTGCGCGGTAAAGTCGGGCAGCTCGGGGTGCTGCTCGACTGCAAGGCAGGCATCGTTCAGCAGCTGGTAGCTCACCCGCCCCAGCAGCGCCTGCATTACCGCGCCCTTATCCTGAAAATACAGGTAAAACGTTCCTTTGCCCACCTTGGCACGGCTGGTGATATCCTCCACGCTGGTCTTGGCGGTGCCCCGCTCCAGAAACAGCTCGTAGGCTGCATCCAGCAGGGCGCGCCGCTTTTCCTGCTTTTTCCCTTCCACGGTGCTCATGCTTTGGGTAGATTCCTCTTTTCTCTGAATTCAGACGCAGGTATGTGCTGCGTCCGGTCTGCGTACCTTAGTTTAGCAGTCCTTGACCGTTTGTGCAAGCCCGATTTATTATACAATGTTTTGCAGGTGATAAAAAAACTGACTTTCAGTCACTTTTCCTGCTTGACACACTGTCCGGGCTGAATATAATAGTGTTTGCCCGGAAGATGACCGGCGGTCAGTTTCGCGGGCTTTCCCAATCAACTTTCTATTCTGGAGGGTTCTCATGAAAAAGATCGCACAAGGCATCGTGCGTCTGCGCAAGCTGATCTTAACAGTGGCCGTGCTGCTGTTGATCCCTTCCGCAATCGGCGCCATTGCCACCCGCATCAATTATGACATCCTCACCTACCTGCCGCAGGATCTGGACTCCATGATCGGCGAGGTAGCCCTTGAGGACGATTTCCATCTGGCCTCCACCGGTATGATCACGGTAGAGGGCCTGCCAACCAACGAACTCATCGCTATGAAAAAGGAGATTGAAGCCGTGCCCGGCGTCACCCAGACCTTCTGGCTCAGCGATGTGATCGACCCCAACATCCCCACCGCCATGCTGCCTGCCGATGTGCAGCAGTTCATGTTCGGCAAAAACGATTCCACCATGCTGATCGTCCGCTTTGACGCCCCCAGCGCCAGCGATGAGACCTTGGAAGCCGTCAAGCAGATCGAAAAGCTGCTGCGCAAGGACTGCTTCTTCGGCGGCATGAGCGTCATTCTGCAGGACACCAAGGCGCTGGTCAATCAGGAAATGCCCCTGTACATCCTGATTGCCGTGGGCGCCAGCCTGCTGGTGCTGTTCCTCTCGCTGGAAAGCACCATCACCCCCCTGCTGTTCATGCTGGGTCTGCTGTTCCCCATCGCGTACAACTTCGGCACCAACATCTTTCTGGGGCAGATCAGCTACATCACCGAGGCGCTTGCCACCGTGCTGCAGCTGGGCGTTACGATGGACTTCTCCATCTTCCTGCTGCACCGCTATCAGGAAGAAAAGGAGCTGCGCTCCACCAATGAGGAAGCCATGGTCAGCGCTATCTGCAAGACCATGACCTCCATCTCCGCTTCCAGCCTGACCACCATTGCAGGCTTCCTTGCACTGTGCGCCATGCGTCTGACGCTGGGCCGCGATATCGGCCTTGTCATGGCAAAGGGCGTGGCACTGGGCGTCATCTGCACCGTGGTCATTCTGCCCGCCCTGATCCTTACCTTTGATAAGTGGGTGGAAAAATACAAACACCGCACCGTTATCCCCCGGCTGACCAAACTGAGCTACTTTGTTTCCAAGCATTCCGTGCCCATCGTGGCCGTCTTTATCCTCATCCTCATTCCCTTTGCCATTGCGCAGAACAAGACCAGCGTGTACTATACCCTGTTCGACTCCCTGCCCCAGGATCTGACCGGCATCGTGGGCACCAACAAGCTGGGCGAGGACTTCGGCATGACCACCAGCCACTTCATTCTGGTGCATGACGATCTGACCGCTACGCAGGTGTCCGACCTGTGCGACGAGTTGAAGGACGTGGACGGTATCACGCAGGTGGTAAGTCTGGATTCCATTACCGGCCCCGGCTTTGACACCGAGCTGCTGCCCGACAGCGTGATGGAGATCCTGCAGTCCGGCGGCTACAAGCTGATTTTGGCCAACAGCTCCTACAAGACCGGCACGGATGCCATCAACAGCCAGCTGGACGAGATGATCGGCCTGATCAAAAACGTAGACCCCGAGGGCGTCATCACCGGTGAAGGCGCTATGACCAAAGACCTGATCGAGGTTGCAGACGTGGACTTCAAGAACGTCAACGTCTGGTCGATCATGGCAGTTCTGGTCATCATCGCCATCTCCTTCAAGAGCATCTCCATCCCGGTGCTGCTGGTTGCCAGCATCGAGGCCGCAATTGCCATCAATATGGGCATCCCGTACTTTACCGGTACGCAGCTGCCCTTCATCGCCAGCATCGTCATCGGCACCATCCAGCTGGGCGCTACCGTGGACTACTCCATCCTGATGACCACCCGTTATCACGAGGAGCGCGCCTTTGGCCGCACCCCCAAGGAGGCTGCCCAGCAGTCGCTGGAGCACTGCAGCCAGTCCATCCTGACCAGCGGCCTGACCTTCTTTGCCGCTACGGTCGGCGTGGCTGCCATCAGTAAGATGGAGCTGCTGCGGAGCATCTGCCTGCTGATCTCCCGCGGCGCTCTGATCAGTATGCTGGTCATTCTGGTGATGCTGCCCGCCGCCCTGATGCTGTGTGACTGGCTCATCCGCCACACCACCCTGAAATGGATGGTCCCTGAATCTGCCAACGCCAAGAAGTCTGAAAAGGAGTAATGCGTTATGAAAAAATCGCTTCGTTTCGCCAGTGCGGCGCTGGCAGTTGCCCTTGCCGCCAGCTGTGCAGCCCCGGCTTTTGCCGCAGGCGGCAGCAGCTTTACCAAGTCTGAGACCGTGTACGCTGTGATGAACGCCGATGGCTCCATCCAGAGCACCACCGTCAGCGAGCATGTTTACAGCGCCTCCGGCCTGTCCAAGGTGACCGACCAGAGCACCCTGACCAATATCCAGAACACCGAGAGCAGCGCCGAGTTCACACAGGACGGCGAAAAGCTGGTGTGGAACACCGACGATACCGATGTGTATTATAAAGGTGATACCGACCGCGCCCTGCCCATTCAGGCTACTGTCACCTACGCGCTGGACGGTCAGGAAGCCGCGCTGGAAGATCTGATCGGCAAGAGCGGTCATCTGACTATGACCATCGCCCTGAAGAACAACGAGACCGGCACCGTGAACGTGAACGGCACCGACCGCACCATCGTCACCCCGCTGGTCACCGCTGTGGGCGTGATCTTTGGGCAGGATGCCACCAACGTAGTGGCTGCCCACGGTCTGGTGGAAAGCGCCGCCAAGAGCAATGTGGCTGCCTTTGTCACCCTGCCGGGCGTGAAGGACTCCCTGTCCGGTCTGCTGCCGGACGAACTGGACACCATTGAGGACTATCTGCAGGACACCATCACGGTGGAGGCAGATGTCACTGAACTGACCTGCCCGCAGGTGATGATGGCCTGCGCCACCAGCGCTGCGGCTCTGGGCACCGACAATGTGTTTGATCTGAGCAGCCTCAACGACCTGACCGACGGCATCAACCAGCTGAACGACGCCATGAGCCAGCTGCTGGACGGTGCTTCTCAGCTGGAGGATGGTACCAGTCAGCTGTCCAGCGGTGTGCTGGCACTGCTGGACGGTGCCAACACCCTGAACACCGGTGCAGCCGCACTGGACAAGGGTCTGGGGCAGCTGACCACCGGTCTGGACACCCTGAGCTCCAACAACAGCGCCCTGAACAGCGGCGCACAGCAGGTGGCAGACGGCGTGCTGGCTTCTGCCAACAAGACCCTGAAAGAGGGCGGTCTGATCGACACCGATATGACTTGGGACAACTACGCCGCAGTCATCGACAACATTCTGACCATGAACGACAAGACGCTGGCTGCCGGCCGCCGTAAGATGGTGCGTACCATCTGGGAGCAGGCTCCCAGCTTCAAGGACAGCCAGCTGGATCTGGCGCTGTACCTTTCCGCTACCAAGACGAACCACGATCTGGAGGCTGCTCTGCACCTGATGCAGAACTACGACCCCTCCATGCTGTGCGGTCTGGTGCAGCTGCTGACCAGTCAGGAGGCCAAGGACACCGCCAAGGCAGAGCTGAAGTATCAGGTAGAGAACAGTCAGGATATCGCGGATGTGCGCGCCCTGAAGGACAGCCTTTCCAAGATCCAGTACTTCGTTTCCAGCGTGGGTCAGTACACCGCCGGTGTGCAGACCGCCGCAGATGGTGCACACTCTGCCAAGGACGGCAGTGCCCAGCTTGCCGCCGGTACCAAGACCCTGTACGACGGCGTGAACACCCTGAGCGATGGCGCAAGCCAGCTGAATGACGGCACCCACCAGCTGAACGACGGCCTGAACCAGTTCAACGAGGAGGGCATCTCCAAGCTGACCGGCGCACTGGATCAGGATCAGCTGCACGGCCTCAAGACCGTGCTGGACGAGATGACCGACCGGCTGGAAAGCTACACCAGCTTTGCCGGTGCACCCGAGGACGCCGAGAGCAGTGTGAAGTTTGTCTACAAGACCGCCGAGACCGTGGCCGCTGCCGACAACGTTGTGGCCGAGACCGAGACGGTGAAGGAGGGCAACATCTTCACCCGCCTGTGGCAGCGCATCGTGGACCTGTTCAAGTTCTGATAATGCCAACATCCTTCCAGAATCGTAGATAGAGACGCAGAAGCGCCCCGCAGCCGAATGACTGCGGGGCGCTTCTGTATTTATAATTATTTAAATCAGCTTACTGATCCTTTTCCACCATCATCTTGCTGGCTTTATAGATATCGCCGCAGCCGAGGGTGATGACCAGATCGCCGGGCTGGGCGTTCTGCTTTACCCAGTCGGCGGCTTCCTGCAGGCTGTTCACCAGCACGGAGCCGGGGATCTGCGCTGCCAGCTTTGCGCTGGTAATGGTGGGATCGTTGGGCTCGCGGCTGCCCATGATGGGGGTCAGCACCGTGATGTCCGGGATCTTGAGCACATCCACAAAGTCGTTGAACAGCATCTTGGTGCGGCTGTATGTAAACGGTTGGTGGACGGCGATCAGGCGCTTGTAGCCCATTTCTTTGGCGGTGTTCAGGGTGGCGCGCAGCTCGGTGGGGTGGTGGGCGTAGTCGTCGATGACCAGCGCACCGTTGCACTCGCCGTACACCTCAAAGCGGCGGCCTGCGCCCTTGAAGTTCAGGGCAGCTTCGGCGCACTGCTCTGCGCTCAGGCCCACAAAGCGGCACACGGCGCACATGGCCAGTGCATTATAAATATTGTGGCGACCGGGCACGGACAGACGGATGCGGGTGGTGTCGGTCGTATTCCACTCCTTCAGGTCGAACTCGAAGAAGCCGGGCTTATACTCGTTGATGTTGACAGCGCGGTAGTCGCCGTGGTTGTCGATGGCAAAGGTGCGCACCCGGCGGTCCAGCGTGTACATCACGTCCATGGTGTTCTTGTCATCGGCGTTGGCAAAGATCATGAACTGGGTCATCAGGGCAAAGCGCTTGAAGGCGAACTTCAGCTCACCCATGCTGCCGTAGTAGTCCAGATGGTCGTTGTCGATGTTCAGCACCACGGACAGGTAGGGGGTCAGCTTCAGGAAGGTTTCGGCAAACTCGCAGGCCTCGATAACGATATCAGCGCCCTTGCCGGCCTTGCCGTAGCCGTTGATGAGGGGCAGCTTACCGCCGATGACGGCAGAGGGGTCGCGCCCTGCCAGTTCCAGCGCAGTGGTGATCATGGAGGTGGTAGTGGTCTTGCCGTGGGTGCCGGACACGCAGATGCTCTGCTTATACAGGCGGCTCACATAGCCCAGCAGCACGCTGCGCTCCACGGTGGGGATGCCGTAGGAGGCAGCTGCGTTCAGCTCCACATTGTCCTTGGAGATGGCGGCAGAGTACACCACCATGTCCGCACCGACAACGTTATCCGCATTGTGGCCAAGGCTGACCTTTACGCCCATCTCCCGCTCGTAGCGGATGATGCTGCCGTCCAGCACATCGCTGCCGGACAGCTCGTAGCCCTTGGCAGCCAAGATCTGGATCAGCGGGTACATTCCGCTGCCGCCGCAGCCGATAAAGTGGATCTTCTTTACATTGTCCAGCAGATGCTGGCTATAATCCGAGTACATGAACATAGTAAGGCTCTCCTCCAAATATTAACGGCTGCAGCGCAGACCGATTCCTTCCAAATATAGGGACACACCCTTATTATATAATTTTTGCAGCATAAAATAAACAGGTAAGGCCGAATTTTCGGAAAGAACCATAAATCTTTTGCGGATTTTGTGATATGTGTACAACAAAATCCCGGCAGTATTACTTTTTTGCCCGCCGCCGCAGGATCTCGTCCAGAATGGCATCGGCCACGTCTGCCTTGCTCATCAAAGGCAGCTCCCGGGTGCCGTCCGGGGTGATGAAGGTGACCACGTTGGTGTCTACGCCAAAGCCTGCACCGGCCACCTTAAGGTTGTTGGCCACCACCATGTCCAGATTTTTCTTGGCAAGTTTCGCGGAAGAGTTTTCCACAAGGTCCCGGGTCTCCATGGAAAACCCGCACAGGAACTGGTGGGTCTTGCGGGGGCCGATGGTACCAAGGATATCCTCGGTGCGCTCCACCGGGATGGAGAGGTCGCCCTCCTTCTTTTTGATCTTGTCGTCTGCCACGGTAGCGGGGCGGTAGTCCGCCACGGCAGCTGCCATGATGAGCACATCGGTGGCGTCAAAGCGGCTGGTCACCGCCTCGTACATCTGCCGGGCACTTGTCACCGGCACATCGGTGGTGAATTTGACCGGCGGCAGCGCGGTCTGCCCGTGGATCAGGGTCACCTCTGCGCCCCGCATGGCGGCGGCGCGGGCAAGGGCGTAGCCCATCTTGCCGGTGGAGTGGTTGGTCAGGTAGCGCACCGGGTCCAGCGCCTCCTGCGTGGGGCCGGCGGTCACCGCAATGCGCAGCCCTGCCAGATCCTTCGGGCGGGCAATGGTGTGCAGGATGTACTCCAGCAGAACTTCCTCCTTGGGCAGGCGTCCGCTGCCCACATCCTTGCAGGCCAGCACGCCGCTTTCCGAGGGGATGACGGTAAAGCCGTACCGCTCCAGCGTGGCAAGGTTATCCTGCGTGATGGGGTTTTCCAGCATGCCGGTGTTCATGGCAGGGGACACAAGCTTTGGACACTTGGCAGCCAGCACCACGGTGGTAAGCATATCGTCCGCAATGCCGTGCGCCATTTTGGCAATGACGTTGGCGGTGGCGGGGGCGACTAAGATCACATCTGCCTTTTTTGCCAGCGAGATGTGGGTGACCTCAAACTTGAAATCCCGGTCAAAGGTGTCCACCATGCACTTGTGGCCGGTCAGGGTCTCAAAGGTGAGAGGGGTGATGAACTGGGTGGCATTCCGGGTCATGATGACCTCCACATCCGCACCCAGCTTGCGCAGTGCACTGGCCACATTGGCCATCTTATAGGCGGCAATGCCGCCGCTCACGCCCAGCAGGACGCACTTGCCGTTCAGATCCATGGTTCGTTTACCTCCCGGAAAAACAGTTCTTTTCCACATATCTTACCTTAGTATAATGCAAAACTTCCACCAGCACAACAAAATCTTTGCCGGGAACTTGTATCCGGAGCAAAAATGCGGTAAAATACGCTTGACAAAGAGCAAACCGGTTCTTTTCTTTTACTTTGAAAAGGAAAACAGAATTATGATCTTAGCCATTGATATAGGCAACACCACCGTCGCCCTTGGGGGCATCCGGGACGGACGTGTATGCTTTGTGGCGCGCATGGACACGGTGCGCACCCGCACGGCTGCGGAATATCGTGCCGAAATGGATAAAATTTTTGCGCACCGCCGCCACCCGGAGCGCCCCATGCGCTTTGAGGGTGCGGTGCTTACCAGCGTAGTGCCCCAGATCACCGGGGCACTGGCCGAGTGCGCCCGTCACTACACCGGCAAAAAGCCGGTCATCGTTTCGCCGGACATCCGCACCGGGCTGACCATGGGGGTGGACGAGCCCCGCGCCGTGGGCAAGGACCGGCTGGTGGATGCCGCCTACGCGGCGGCAAACTTTCCGCTGCCGGTCATCACGGTAGACCTTGGCACCGCCACCACCTTTAATGTGGTGGATAAAGACCGGGTGTTCCGGGGCGGCGTGATCTGTCCCGGCCTTTCCACCGGGCTGCGCGCACTGGGCGAGCGCTGCGCCCAGCTGCCGCAGGTGCATCTGGGCTCCCCGAAAAAAGCCATCGGCACCAATACCGAAAGCTGTATGCTGTCCGGCTCGGTGCTGGGCACCGCCGTGCTCATTGACGGCATGGTGCAGCGCATTGAGGAGGAACTGGGCAGCCCGGCTACGCTGGTGGTCACCGGCGGGCTGGCAAAATACGTCACCCCGCTGTGCCGCCACCCCCTGGCCTATGACCCGGAGCTGCTGATGAAGGGGCTGGCATTGCTGTACCAGCTGAACGCCCCGCAGGAGCACGGCCGCAGCCATGGCGGCGGCAGACACTACGGTCAGCAGGGACGCCCCCGGGCAAAGCACCCGTACCCCAACCGCCGCACCCGCCGCGAGCCGGAGACGCTGGTAGGCTGAGGGGACAAGAGGATAAGGGAGAGCATTATGAAACTGGGCATTCTTGGCACGGGTAAGATCGTGCAGGAATTTTTGCCATGGCTTGTGGAGCACACGCCGTTTACTGTGCAGGCGGTGTGCAGCACCCCACGCTCGGCGGCAAAAGCCGCAGAGCTGTGTGCGCAATATCAGATCCCACAGCACACCACCAATTATTTTGAGCTGCTGCAATGGGTAGATGTGGTCTACATTGCCGTGCCCAATTTGCAGCACGCCCGTTACGCCCGGGTGGCGCTGGAGGCGGGCAAGCACGTCATTGTGGAAAAGCCCATGGCGGTGACCGCCGCCGAGACCGAGGAACTGGCAGCGCTGGCACAGCGCAAGCGGCTGTTCCTCTTTGAGGCGATGACCACCCAGTACCAGCCCAACTACGCAAAGCTCCGGGAGCTGCTGCCCCGGGTGGGCACGGTGCGCATGGTACAGTGCAGCTTCAGCCAGTATTCCAGCCGGTACGACGCCTTTTGTGCCGGGCAGACCCCGCCGGTGTTCGACCCGCTGTGCGCGGGCGGCGCACTGATGGACTTGGGCGTGTACAACGTCAGCTACATCGTGGGTCTGTTTGGTGAGCCCAACAAGGCGGTATATGCCGCCAACATGGAGCGCAACATCGACACCAGCGGTGTGCTGATGATGGATTACAGCGGCTTCAAGGCGGTAAGCCTTGCCGCCAAGGACTGCGCAGCCCCTGCCCGCTGCATCATTCAGGGCACAAAGGGCTACATTTTGCAAAAATCCACCCCGAACTACTGCGGCGGCGTGACCTTCCACCCCAACGAGGGCAAGGAGGAGCACTACAACCTGAACGGGGACCGTCCCCGGCAGGCGGCAGAGTTCGAGACCTTTTACCGCGCCATGACCACCGGAGATCAGGAGCTGTGCGCCCGGATGCTGGACACCAGCATCGCGGTGAGCCGGGTGCTCACGGTGGCGCGCCGCAGCGCCGGGGTGCGCTTCCCCGGCGACAGATTCTAACGCATTTTTCTCTGGAACACGCCCTGACAACCACGCGCTTCCAAAGATTTGAATATTCACATTAAACCCGCACAGAGCGGGCAGGTTTGCGCCGTATCCGACAAAAAGGGCGGAACGGCAGCAGGAGGAAAACTGAATTATGAAGAATACCAATACCAAGACTCTGACTCGTGTGGCCCTGCTGGTGGCCATTGAAGTGGTGATGAAGCTTGTCGGTCTGGGCAGTGTGCCCATGGGTCCGCTGTACATGAGCTTCCTCACCCTGCCCATCGCTGTGGGCGCCATCACCATGGGCCCCGCCGTGGGTGCCCTGCTGGGCGGCGTGTTCGGCGCTGTGAGCTTCTACGATGCCATCACCGGCGCATCTGCCATGACCGGTGCACTGTTTCAGGTCAGCCCGCTGAACACCTTTATCCTGTGCGTGGGTATGCGTGTGCTCATGGGTCTGTGCTGCGGCCTGATCTTCAAGGGCCTGCAGAAGCTGGATAAGTCCCGCACCTGGAGCTACATCGTCAGCGCCATGACCGCACCCGCCCTGAACACCCTGTTCTTCATGGGCTACATCGTGCTGGCTTTCTACGGCTGCGACTATGTGCAGAATCTGGTGTCCGTCAAGGGCGCTGCCAACCCCTTCATGTTCGTGGTGCTGCTGGTTGGCGTGCAGGGCGTAGCCGAATTTCTGGTGTCCGGCATTCTGGGCGGCATCGTCGCCCGCGCCGTGGCAAAGTTCCTGAAGTAAGACCGGCTGCGCACCATGTCAGGGCGGCGCATCCGTGTTTAGAATAGAAAAATGAATGCTCCTCCGGCAACTGCCGGAGGAGTTTTTTTGTTGGGAATGACCCCAATCAATACCCTTTCTGTAAAAATACAATGCCGGAGCGTCCGCAGACGCTCCGGCATTGCTCTATTAAAAATAATTCTTCCACTGACTATGCGTAAAGCAGCGCGGCGCGCCTTCTAAATCGTCCCGCCTGCTCTGTGGCCTTTACTTCTTTTCCCGCAGCTGTTCCAGATAGCCGTCGGCCTTGATGGCCTCCGGGGTGAAGGAGTTATTCTTCCACCAGTTCACAAGGGCGGCGGTCACGGTCAGGCCGGTGGTCACCAGCTGCTCCACGGTGGCGCTCTCGATGGGCAGCATGGGCTTGCCGCAGGCGCTCAGCACCTGATTGGTCAGTGCCAGCGCCAGCGCAGCCGTGCGTGCCAGAGTGGCGGCAGAAATTTTGCAATGGGTATCGTTCATAGGTTCAGTTCCTCTCTTTCTCCAAATCTGCGATGCGGTGGTTGGCCACCTTCATCTGTTCTTCTAAAATGGGTACGCGGCGGGCGAAGTTGTTATGCTCCCGTACCTCCCGGGTCAGTTCTTCCAGCTTGGTATCGGTCACCGCCTGGCTTTTTCCGTTGGCGATCAGCACACCGATCAGGGTCACCGCGCCTGCAATGATGGCTGAGATGATGCCTGTCATCGCGCTCACCCCCTCCACCGGGCTTTGTCTGCCCGGGTATCCACGTGCACCCAGCCGGCGGCGCGGCCCGCCTTGACGGGGTAGCGTCCCACGCCGCCCCGGTCCGGCATCAGGCTTTCGGCGTAGGCGGCTACGTCCTCCACGCTCACGCCCTGCACCCGGATGTCCGCTGCCCGGCCATACAGGTGCTGGCTGAACTTTGCCCCGCCTGCCTTGGCGTTGTGTGCCGGGGTGCGGTAGGCGCTGGTGATCGTCACCGGTTTTCCGAAGTGCTCCCGGATACGCTCCAGCAGTTCTGCCAGCGCCGTGTCGATGAAGACAGGGTCGCTGCCGTCCTTGCAGCGGAACTCCCGCACACAGAAGTGCGGCGAGAGGGCGGTGCTGCCGTCCCGGGCAAGAGAATACGCTTGCAATGCCATCGTGCGCCCCCTTACAGCCGTTTCAGCAGCGCTGCGATGGGCTCTGCATAAAACCGCTCATAGCCCGCTGCGTTGGGGTGGGTGCCGTCGCTGGTGTACTTATCGCCCAGTTCGCTGACGCCGTGTTTTCCCATAGGCGGGGTGGTCTCCGCAATGTCAACGTAGGGCACGCCCCATTTTTTCAGCGCCGCAAGGATGGCAGGCTTATAGGTCTTGTACCAGTTTTCGCTGCCTGCAAACAGTCCGCCGTGCGGGAATACATAGGCCACGCGCTTGTCGCTGTGATTCGTTGCCAGATCGTCCAGCATCTTCTCCAGTGCGCCGGTCATGGTCGTTTCGTCGTAGGCAGCGGCAAACCCATCGGTCAAGGTACCCACAGGGGCGTTGTTCCAGGCATCATTCACGCCGCCCTCCAACAGGATGTAGTCTGCCTTTGCAAGCGCTGTGGAGTTTGTCACCACTGTGCTGATGCAGCCACGGGTGCCGCCGTATACCTTATCGGTAATATTCGGGGTCAGCGTTGCGCCGTCCACCGCTTCATTGGTCAGGGTCATGCCGTACTTGTCTGCAATACATTTGCCGTAGCCGCCTGCGCTGCCCTTGCCGTAGGCGATGCTGTCACCCGCAACGTACAGTGTTTTTCCCGCCAGCGGGCTGATGATCTGACCGTTGATGTCAAACACTTCCATTTTACCACCCCTTCTCGATGTAATCGTTCACCTTGTCGTCACTCAGCAGGCCTTTATACACCTTGCACTGGTACAGCGTACCAGACCAGAACTGCTGCTTTTTGCTGCCGTCCGCGCTCTGCGCCGCACCGATCAGGAAGGTCTGGGGCACATCTATGATTGTGCCGTTTGTGGTTTTCCACTCGGTCAGCGGGCAGTAGGTACTGCCGCCGCGATATTTTCTGCCGTCGATCTGCACTGCATACCGCGTACGGGTCTTGAGGTGTTCGATGCTGTCTGACAGGGTCACGCCGCCGTAGTTGTAGTAGGCGAACTCGGTCTTATTGTTCAGCGGGCTGCTGGTGGAGTTGAAGCCGGGCAGATTGTCGGTATCGCCGGTCTCGGTCAGGCAGTGCAGGAAGGCAGGCCAGGTGTTGGCATTAAAGTCGTCCCCCGCTTTCGCGTCCACTAGGATCGTGTATTGCGGCGTCTCGGTGGAGGCGTGCTCCAGCAGCTTCAGGCCGGTGTCCAGTCCCTGGGTCAGCACGGTCTCGCCGGGCAGACTGTAGATCAGCTGTGCTGTCTCCACTACTTCCACCGTTACCGCGCAGCTTACACTCTTACCGCCTGCGGTGGCAGTCACGGTGCAGTTACCTGCTTTGATGCCTGTCACCACGCCGTTTGCCACAGTGGCAAAGCCGGTAGGCAGAACGCTCCACACCACCGCCCTGTCGGTTGCGTTCGCGGGCAGCACGGTGGCCGTCAGGGTCTTGCTCTCGCTCTCGTTCAGGGTCATGGTCACGGCGCTCAGGCTCACGCTCTGCACCGGAACTTCCTGTGCACTGCCGCCCCACTCTGCACGCAGAGCATTCAGGGTGGGCTGCATCGTGTCGGTCTTATAGGCTGCATTTTCAAACAGGTTCAGCAGCAGCGCCTTTGCGTTGGCGGTAAAGCCCTCGCCCGGGTCACCTTTTGCACCCGCCGGGCCGGGGTCGCCCTTTTCTCCCTTGTCGCCTTTTTCGCCCTGCGTTCCGGCAGCATTGGCAATGCCTGCTTCCATGTGGTTCAGCTGGGCAGCCGTCAGGGTCTGGCCGTCCACAAAATTCTGTTTTACGTAGCTCATTTGTTCCTCCCTAAGATCATTTTTCCAAGGATCGCCTGCCCCAGCACGGCAAAAACGTTCTCCTTCGGCGGCTGCGGGTTGCCCCACAGCGTCGCCAGACGGTCGCAGGCTGCCATGGCTGCGTCATTGCCCGCCGCCAGAAGCCGCAGTACGGCCAGCAGCGCCTGTTTTTCCGCGGTGGTAATACCGCCGCCGGTGCCCAGCAGCCCTACCAGCGCCTCCCACGCAGGCGTAGCCGGGGCGGGCATCGCGCCCTCTGCCGTGCCGCTGTTGGCGCATACTTTGCACCGCACATCAGCGCTGGTCACGGTGCGGCTGCCGTCCGTGCCCTCAAAGGTGAGGCAGCCCGCGCCGGGCACTGCCGTCACCGCCGCCGGTACGGTCAGGATTCCGTTTTCCACCAGCGTAGCCGCGCTTGCGCCGGGGGTGTGCCAGTGGGCGCACACGGTCAGCCCCTTCCACTCGCCCCGCTGCTCGATGCGCAGCCGGTAGTTGCCCCGGTTGCCCGCATACCCCAGCAGCAGCTGTCCGCCGGGCACCGCTGCCGCGCCGTTGCGTTCCAGCCGGATGGTCATCTCGTTCATGCTGCACCGCCCTTACACATACTGGTAGCCCTCCACGTTGAAGGGATAAGCGTTGTCATTGCTCGCCAGGTTTACATCGACCACGCCGATGTTCACCGTGCCGTTCGCAGCAAAACTCACCTTCACCAGTGCTTCGCCCTTGCAGTAAACGCCGTCCCGCAGATTGTAGGTGTTGCCGCCGCCCACTATGGCCACCGCCGTACCGCCCCGCACGATGCGGGTGCAGCCGTAGTCCGCAGCCGCCGCTGCGGCTACTCCGCCGGTGGTAGCGATCGTGGTACATTCCAGAGGGACCGCCATCCTTACCACAATATAATCCACCTCGTCCGGCACAGTCATCGTCTTGTTGCTTTTGCCCGCTGCACCGTCGCTTGTGTAGACAAGCTTTCCGTTCATGTCCGTCACTCCTCTCAGTTGATTCAGTTTTTCTGCCAGGCTAAAGCCCAGCACCGTATCAAGGTTTTCCGCCGTCATTTCCAGTGTGCCGTCTGCGCGCACGGTCAGGCCCCGCCCCACCTTCACGCCGCCCAGCACGGCTGCAGTGGCGGGCGGCAGGGTGCAGCCCATGCCGAATTTCCGGTCTGCCTCAGCCTTGGAGTAAAACCGGTCGTCCGCGCCCAGCTGCAATAGTGCGGCGGCCTTTTCCTGCGCCGACCAGCCTGCTGCCCCGGCGGCACTGGTCAGCGCCTTTTTTACGCCGTAGGGCAGCAGCGCCGGGGTCAGGGGCGCATAGGCCTCGGTCATACGGTCCAACTGCGCCGCCGTGGCGGGCACGGTGGTCAGGGTGGCATCTGCCCGCACCGCAACGCCGTACTGCCCGTCTGCCCGCACCGCGCCGGGCGTTGCCGCCGTAGGCACGGTCTCGCTGCGCACATAGGGGCGCAGGTCCGGCAGCGGGGTGGTATCGGTCTGCACCGCGCCGGTGGCGGCTTCCACGCTGAGAATGCGCACCATCTCGCCAGGCAAAGGCTGCACCGGGAGCGGCACCGCCCCCACATCCTGTGCGTTCAGCTGCACCGCGCCGCCCTTGCTGTTCACGCTCAGCACCTGCCCACCGGTGGGTGCATAGCTTTCTGCCCGCAGTGCGGCAGCCTCCGCCCGCTTTGCGCTGGCCTCGGCATCGGTACGGTCGGCCAGAATTTTGTCCGCAGTCTTTTGCGCCAGTGCCGCCTGCATGGCGGTATCTGCCGCACCGTTTTCGGCACGGCGGGCGCTTTCCGCTGCGGCGTGTGCGCTTTCCAGCACGCGCGCCACAAACTGCTCGTACACCGAGGGCGGCAGCTCCTCACTGCCGCCGTCCGTAGGCAGGGTGGCGTACACATCGTAGCTGCCGGGGCGGGTGTAGGCGGTGTAGCCGCCGCTGCCTATGGCGGCCAGCATCCACTGTCCCCGCACGCTGCCGGTCAGGCGGCGGTCCACCGTCACACTGTCGTCGGCGTCCAGCGGAATGGCGGCCAGCTGCACCCCATCGCTGCGGCGCAGATACAGCGCCAAGGTGCACCCCGCCCACGCTGCGGGCAGGATGAACTGCAGCCGGTCCACCCCCTCGGCGTTCTGTGCGCCAAGGTGCAGCCGGTGCGGCCGGGGCACAAATTCGGTGCCGCCGCACTGCTGCTCAAGGATTTCGATCTCCATGCAAAACCTCCTTTTCTGTTTGCTGTCCCGATTGTACCGCCGGGGGCGCAAAACTATCCAGTGTGTACTAAAAATGTGAAATTTTCTGTTCTTCGGCATTTTGCTAAACGGGGTTTTGGCACCGGAAATGCGAGCTTTTTCCCCCTGCCGGGACCGGGTAATTCCTCTGCAGGTTTTCCATGCAAAACCCGCGATGTGGGGCAGCTTGTTTTGGGCGCAGCGGCCGCTGCTGCGGCCTTATTCGCAGAGAAAAGAGCCGGTGCAAATGTTAAAAATTCATGAACGAATTGCCCCCAGAAAAAAGGAAAAAATCAGAAGGAAACCACCTAAAAACCAAAATATCAAAAGAAACACTGTGAAAATTGCACAAAAAATAATGTTACAAATCTAACAAAGTGCAAGACACAAATTTGACAGATGCTTTACGGTCTGGTAAAATAGCGTTTGTGCAACGAACGTTGCAGCGTTTAAATTCTATCTGGATGAAGTAAAAAGCCGTCCTGCGTACGGCACGGCATGGGCAGATGCGGCCTGTGCCGGGGCAGTTTTGTGGTCTGCCCAAAGCGGATTCCAACCTGTAATACGGTGCTCATTCTTTTTACCCGAAGAGAGCATCGTATTTGACTGTGAGACGCTTATACTCAGAGCAGCCACAGTCCGGGCGGCCGGGGTGCTGATGCAATATAGACCCGCGGCCGCGCCAAATACGACAAAGAGAGGAGTTGTCTCGTATCGCTTCCGTTAAATTGAAGAAAGCAGTTACTGCCGCAAAGCAGGCAGTATCTCCCCGTGTGCTGGCATTTTGTGTCATGGTGGTATGCCTTGTGGCTACCCTTGGCGTCACCGCTGCAAATCTGCGGCTGACCTACGTCACCGACTCCAATGGTGCACGGCAGGTCCTTCTGACCGATGCCGATGCTTCCCCCGCACAGGTCATGCACCTTTCCGGCATCCGCTCTGAGGAGGGCGATGAGGTCTACTACACCGCGTTCAGCGGCAATCTTGCCTCCCTGAACATCGAGCGCGCATTCTCCGTCAGCATCACCGCCGACGGGCAGGAGTACCCTGTAAAGCTGGTGTTCGGCACCGTAGCCGATGCACTGGAGCGCGCCGGTATCACCCTTGAAGGGGACGACTACACCGAGCCGGCGCTGGATCACGTTGTGACCGCCGGCAGCAAGATCGTGGTCCACCGCGTGGACTACGAAGAGCGTGTGGAGACACAGGCTATCCCCTACGACACCCAGTATGTCTACACCAGCCTGTACTTCCGCAACACCGGCCGCACCACCACGGTGCAGCACGGCGCAGCCGGTCAGCAGACCGTGACCACCCGCGACCGCTATGTGGACGGCGAGCTGGAAAACAGCACCGTTGTGGATACCACCACCACGGTGGAGCCCACCGACCACGTCATCAAGACCTACGGCGCAGGTGCGCCGGTGTCCCCCCTGACCGGCGCGGACGGCACCACCAACGCCCCCACCTCTTATAGCAAGGTGCTCACCGGCAAGGCCACCGGCTACTATTCCCGTACCGGCAAGGGCTCTTCCGGTCTGGGTCTGGGCTATGGCACCGTGGCTGTGGACCCGGACGTGATCCCCTACGGCACCAAGCTCTACATCACCTCCACTGACGGCAAGTTCGTCTACGGCTATGCCGTAGCCACCGACACCGGCATCGCCGTCCAGAAGGGGCAGATCCTTGTAGACCTGTTCTACGAGACCTACGCCGAAAGCGTCATCAACGGCGCCATTCAGGTCAACGTCTACGTTGTGGGCTGAGCTGTAAACAAAACACAATAACCACGCAAAGAGACCGCTGTACAAACTGTGCAGCGGTCTCTTTTGATGTTAATCAGAATACTATTTTTATTTCGGGGTCGGGGAAAGTCTGTGGGCTTTTCCCGACCCCTTTTCTGTTTTCGCAACGCTTTCGCTGAAACCGTTTGTCAAATGAGCAGTTTACACGATGTTGAGCTGCAAATTTTGGATGATATGCCCACAACATACAGAGAATGCCAGAAAATTTGTGTTAATTGTATTTGTTTTTCGGACAAAAAGTCTTGCAAAACTGGTCAAAACATTTTAATATAAAAGAGTACAAAGCTGCGGATGCCGCTTTCGGCTTCCGCACGGGGAGGAGCAGTTTATGAAACCGACCGAAGAAAAGATTCAGAGCAACACATCGGACCTGCCGGTGTACCTGTTCAAGCAGGGCAACAACTGCGAGGCTTACCGCTACTTCGGCGCACATCTGGAAACACGGGTCGGGGAGTCCGGCGTCGTGTTCCGCGTGTGGGCACCGCACGCCGTAGCCATCAGTGTTGTGGGCGACTTCAACAGCTGGAAGCCCGGCAGCCATCCCATGCACAAGGTGGATGGCGATTCCGTGTGGGAATTGTTCATTCCCGGCATGAAGGAATACGATGTTTATAAATATTGCGTGACCACCCGTGCAGGCGACCTTGTTTACAAGGCCGATCCCTACGCCTTCCACGCCGAGACCCGGCCGTCCAACGGCAGCAAGGTCTACGATCTGTCCGGCTTTGCATGGCACGATGCCGCATGGCAGACCGCGCAGAAAAAGGCGGACGTGATCAACGGCCCGATGAATATCTACGAGATGCACGCCGGCAGCTGGAAGATGAAGGAGGGCGGCAAGCCCTACAACTACTCCGAGCTGGCGGACGAGCTGATCCCGTACATCAAGGATATGGGCTACACCCATGTAGAGCTGCTGCCGGTGATGGAATATCCGTTTGACGGCAGCTGGGGCTATCAGGTCACCGGCTATTTTGCACCCACCAGCCGCTACGGCACCCCCAAGGACTTTATGGCCTTCGTGGATAAGATGCACGCCGCCGGCATTGGCGTCATCATGGACTGGGTGCCCGCCCACTTCCCCAAAGACCAGTTCGGCCTGTACAATTTTGACGGCGAGGCCTGCTACGAGGACCCCAACCCCAAGCGCGGCGAGCACAAGGAGTGGGGCACCATGGTGTTCGACTTTGGCCGCAACGAGGTGCAGAGCTTCCTCATTTCCAGCGCACTGTACTGGCTGGAGCAGTACCACATCGACGGTCTGCGCGTGGATGCCGTGGCCTCCATGCTGTATCTGGACTACAACCGCAAGCAGGGCGAATGGGAGCCCAATAAGGACGGCGGCAAGGAGAACCTTGAAGCCATCGCTTTCCTGCGCAAGCTGAACAACACCGTGCTGGGTCGTCACCCCCACAAGTACATGATCGCCGAAGAGTCCACCGCGTGGCCCATGGTCACAAAGCCCGCTTCGGACGGCGGTCTGGGCTTCAACTTCAAGTGGAACATGGGCTGGATGAACGATATGCTCAGCTACATGAAGACCGACCCGCTGTTCCGCTCCGGCAACCACAACAAGGTGACTTTCAGCTTCTTCTACGCTTTCAGTGAGAACTTTGTCCTGCCCATCAGCCACGATGAGGTGGTGCACGGCAAGGGCAGCCTGCTGAACAAGATGCCCGGCGAGTATGACGACAAGTTTGCCAATCTGCGCACCTTCTTCGGCTACATGATGGCACACCCGGGCAAGAAGCTGCTGTTCATGGGACAGGAGTTCGGTCAGTTTGCCGAGTGGAACGAGGCAAAGCAGCTGGACTGGATGCTGCTGGATTACGACAAGCACGCCGAGCTGCAGAACTACGTCCGCACCCTGAACGCCTTCTATAAAGAGCACCCCGCCCTCTGGCAGATCGATTACAGCTGGGAAGGCTTCCAGTGGATCGTGCCGGACGACTCGCAGCAGAGCGTCATCGCTTTCCTGCGCAAGGATGCCGCCGGTAAGCAGATCCTTGTCATCTGCAACTTCAACCCCGTCCTGCGCGAGGGCTACACCCTCGGCGCACCGGTGTCCGGCACCTATAAAGAGATCCTGAACAGCGACGATGCCGCTTTCGGCGGCTCCGGTACCGTGCACAACAAGCCGGTGCGTACCCACAAAAAGCCGCAGCACGGCTTTGAGCAGAGCATCACCGTTACCCTGCCGCCCATGAGCACTTTGTACTTTGAGGTGCCCACAAAGCGCACCCGCAAGGCAGCAGAGGACAGCGCGGACAAGCCGGCAAAAAAGACCGCCAAAAAGGCCACCGTCAAGGACGCCGACAAGCCGGCAAAAAAGACCCGCACCACCAAGGCCAAGGCCGCCAAAACGGCGGATGAAAAACCGGAAAAAGCAAAAAAGACCGCTGCCAAGTCCAAAGCAAAACCCGAGGCCGCAGCGGACAAGCCGGTAAAAAAGACCGCCGCCAAGGCAAAGACCGCGGCAAAAGCAAAAACTGAGACCGAAGCAGAAACCAAACCCGCAAAGCGCACCCGCAAAGCAAAAGCACCCAAGGAATAAGGATGCCCACACGGATGCACGCACGAACATTCTGAACTGTTGACTATCATTTCCAATAAGGAAATGCTAAAGGGGAGAATAAAGCTATGGCAAAAGAAATCGTGGCAATGATCCTTGCCGGTGGACGTGGCTCGCGCTTATACGCGCTGACACAAAAGACGGCAAAACCTGCGGTGTCCTTCGGCGGTAAGTACCGCATCGTGGACTTCCCGCTGTCCAACTGCGTCAACTCCGATATCGACACCGTCGGTATCGCAACACAGTACCAGCCCCAGAAGCTGAACGAGTACATCGGTAACGGCCAGCCTTGGGATCTGGACCGTCTGCACGGCGGTGTGCACACCCTGCCTCCTTACGAGCAGGCAAACGGCACCGACTGGTACAAGGGCACTGCAAACGCCATCTATCAGAACATCGGCTTCATCGACAGCTATGATCCCGAGTACGTCATCATCCTGTCCGGCGACCAGATCTGCAAACAGGACTACGCCGACTTCCTGCGCTTCCACAAGGAAAAGGGCGCAGAGTTCTCTGTGGCCGTTATGGAAGTGGACTGGAAGGAAGCTTCCCGCTTCGGCCTGATGGTGGCGGACGAGACCGACCGCATCACCGAGTTCCAGGAGAAGCCCCCGGTGCCCAAGTCCAATCTGGCCTCCATGGGCATCTACATCTTCAACTGGGATGTGCTTAAGAAGTATCTGATCGAGGACGAGGCTGACCCCAACTCCAAGAACGACTTCGGCATGAACATCATCCCCGCCCTGCTGCGTGACGGCCGCAAGATGTACGCCTACCGCTTTGCCGGTTACTGGCGCGACGTGGGCACCATCGACAGCCTGTGGGAAGCCAACATGGAAGTGCTGGACCCCGAGAACTCCGGCATTGATATCTTTGATAAGACTTGGAAGATCTACAGCCGCAACCCCGTGCTGCCCGCCCAGAAGATCGGCGAGCGCGCCGTTGTGCAGGACTCCCTCATCACCGAGGGCTGCAAGATCTACGGCAACGTCAAGCACTCTGTGCTGAGCGCAGGCGTTGTTGTGGAAGAGGGCGCTACCGTTGAGGACGCCGTGCTGATGGACGGTGTCGTGGTCAAGGCAGGTGCCGTGGTCAAGCGCTGCATCCTTGCTGAGGACGTTGTTGTGGGCGCAGGTGCAAAGGTCGGCGGCGAGGGCGCTATTGCCCACGTTGGCACCGGTCTGACCATCGGCGCAGGCGCTACCGTCAAGGAGGGCGCAAAAGTGTTTGAATCCGTCAAGGAGGGTGTGGAAGTATGCTGAGACAGAACACCAATGCGTTGGGTATCATTTTCCCCAACAGCTATGACAATACCGTTCCCGAGCTGGTGACCGAGCGCGCAATGGCCTCGATCCCCTTTGCGGGCCGTTACCGCATGGTAGACTTTGTGCTGTCCAGCATGGCCAACTGCGGCATTTCCAACGTTTCCATCGTGGTGCGTAAGAACTACCACTCCCTGATGGATCATCTGGGCACCGGCCGCGAGTGGGATATGGCCCGCCGTCACGGCGGCCTGAACATCGTGCCTCCCTTTGCAGAAAAGGGCGTGCGCATCTACTCCGGCCGTGTGGAGGCGCTGGGTTCCATTCTGAGCTTTCTCGAGCACCAGAAGGAGAAGTATGTGGTCATGAGCGATGCCAACATCGCCGTCAACTACGACTTCAACGCCCTGCTGGCTGCCCATCAGGCCAGCGGTGCCGACGTGACCGTGGCTTACCAGAAGACCGAGATCCCCGAGGGCCGCAAGAACGACAACTACACCCTGACCATTGATGCCGATGGCCGCGTGACCGAGCTGCTGTTCAACGACTACCGCTCCGGTGTGCAGAATCTGGATCTGAACATCTATGTGCTGGAGCGCGAAACCCTGATCAAGCTGGTCAAGGACGCTACCGCCCGCGGCCTGATCTACTTCGAGCGCGACATTCTGGCACACAACGTCAACATTCTGAACATCCATGCGCTGGAGTATACCGGCTATGTTGCCCATATCTGCGACATGAAGAGCTACTTTGACGAGAACCTGAAGCTGATCGATGACCGCAATCTGGAAGCGCTGTTCCCCAAGGGCAGCCCCATCTACACCAAGATCCGCGACGATAACCCCACCCGTTACGTCACCGGTTCCAAGGTCGTGGATTCTATTCTGGCCGACGGCTGCGTCATCGAGGGCACCGTGGAGAACTGTGTGCTCTTCCGCGGCGTCAAGGTCAAGAAGGGTGCTGTGGTCAAGAACTGTGTCCTGATGCAGGATACCGTGGTCGAGCCCAATGTGGAGCTGGACTGCGTTGTCACCGACAAGAACGTGAAGATCACCGCCGGCAAAAAGCTGTCCGGCACCGAGAGCTTCCCGGTCTACGTCCAGAAGAATCACACCGTCTGATCGATGCAATATCCATAGGGGCGGCTTCCTCCCCGGTAGCCCCTCTTGAGAGGGGCGGGGGCACCTGTGTGCCCCCGCCCGCTCTTTTGTATGCAAGGTTCGCGCCGCTTTTCACGGCGGCGGGGAGCGCGAACATCTGCCTGTATCATGGAAGGAGCGAATCCTATGAAGATCCTGTATGCTGCTTCGGAAGCCAATCCCTTTGCCAAATCCGGCGGTCTGGCCGATGTGGCAGGTGCCCTGCCCAAAGCGCTGGTCAAGGACGGCGTGGACGCCCGCGTCATCATGCCCCTGTACGGCGATTTGAAGTACCGCGATAAGCTGGAATACGTTACCAACTACTCCGTGCCTGTGGGCTGGCGCAGCCAGTACTGCGGCCTGTTCAAGGCCGATGTGGACGGCGTGACCTACTACTTCCTGGACAACGAGTATTACTTCAAGCGCCGCGGCCTGTACGGCTTCTACGATGACGGCGAGCGCTTTGCGTTCTTCTCCCGCGCGGTACTTGAGATAATCCCGCACATCGACTTCAAGCCCGACATCATCCATACGAATGACTGGCAGACGGCTCTCGTCCCGGTCTACTACTCAACGATGTACGCGAACCGCGAGGGCTACGAGGGCATAAAGAACATATTCACCATCCACAACATCCAGTATCAGGGCGTTTACGGCAAAGAGATACTCAGCGATGTGTTCGGTCTCGGCGAACAGCATGAGCAGCTGCTCGATTTCGGCGGCACGCTCAACCTGATGAAAGGCGCTATCGAATGCGCCGATGTCGTGACCACGGTCAGCCCGACCTACGCAGAAGAGATACTCGACCCCTGGTTCAGCCACGGACTCGATCCGATTCTGCGCGAGCGCCAGTATAAGCTCCACGGCATCCTCAACGGCATAGATACGGATATCTATAACCCCGAGACCGATAAGGCGATTGCGAAGAACTTCTCCGCAAAAGACCCCGCAGGCAAGAAAGAGGACAAGGCGGATCTCCAGCGCGAGTTCTCCCTGCCCGTGCGCGACGATGTGCCGATAATCGGCATGGTATCGCGCCTTGTTTCGCACAAGGGTCTCGACCTCGTCAAGGCCGTCCTCGACGAGCTGCTGAGCACGACTGATGTTCAGCTCGTTGTGCTCGGCACAGGCGACTGGGAATATGAGAACTTCTTCCGCGAGATTGAAGCGCGTTACCCGGGAAAAGTCGGGCTGAGAATAGCATTCATTCCCGACCTCGCGCGCAAGATATATGCCGGATGCGACATGTTCCTCATGCCGTCGAAGAGCGAGCCGTGCGGCCTTTCGCAGATGCTCGCGCTCAGATACGGCACTCTCCCGATAGTCCGCGAAACCGGCGGACTCAAGGACAGCATCACCGACTCCGGCGACGGCGAGGGCAACGGCTTCACTTTCAAGAGCTACAACGCCCACGATATGCTCGACGCGATCCGCAGATCGCTCGGTGCGTATTCGGACAAGAAATACTGGGCTTCGCTGGTTGAACGCGCGCTCGAATGCGACAACAGCTGGGGACGCTCGGCGAGAGAATATATGCGTCTATACAGAGAGACCATAGGCAAGTAACAAAAATTCAAGCGGAGGACCGCAGTGACCGCCGAAGCGACGGGACACCGTCGGTCCTCGTTTTTTTACGGTGAAAAGATATGGTTATAAAATCAAGCATGATCGACCGCCAGCTGCGCCCGATAGGCGAGGCTATCCGCTTCGTCTGGCCGAGCTTCAGCGAGCGGAAGTTCAAGTTCTGCAACTTCATTCTGAAAAATTTCGGGCGCGGCGCGGATGTCACTCCGTGGAAGATAAGGTGCGAACAGATAAAGATTCCACGTGCGGACGGGAGCGAGCTCCGGCTCTGCATATATTCGCCGCGAAAGCTCGGCGGCGAAGTGCCGGGGCTTCTGTGGATACACGGCGGCGGCTACGCCATGGGTATCCCGGAACAGGATCACGGATTTGTGCGCTCGTTTGTCGGCGCAACAGGCTGCGTCATGGTCGTGCCGGACTACAAAAAATCGCTCTATGCCCCCTTTCCCGCCGCACTCGAGGACTGCTATCTTGCTCTGCTCTGGCTCAAGGAGAACGGCGAAAAATACGGCATGAGACGGGACAAGATATTCGTCGGCGGCAACAGCGCGGGCGGCGGGATGACCGCGGCGCTCACGCTCTACGCCCGCGACAGGGGCGAAGTGAACATAGCATTCCAGATGCCGCTCTACCCTATGCTCGATGACCGACCGACCGAGACTTCAAAAAACAACGACGCGCCCGTCTGGAACACGAAGTCGAACATAGCTGCGTGGGAGCTCTATTTGGGCGGCGACTACGGCACGGACAGAGTCTCAAAATACGCCGCGCCCGCGCGCGAGACGGACTTTTCCGATCTGCCGCCGACGCTCACCTTTATCGGCAGTATAGACCCGTTTCTTGCGGAGACGCAGAGTTATGTCGATTCGCTCCGGGCGGCGGGTGTTCCCGTTGAGTTCAGGATATTCGAGGGCGGATTCCACAGCTTCGATATATATTATTTTGCAAACATCGCCAAGGAGGCGAACAAATTCATACGCGACGGTTTTAAATTCGCGGCGGAGAACTACTGCGCGCCGCAGCCTGAGGATAAATAAAAAGGACAGCGGTTCTTGCCGCTGCCTTTTTTGTATAACAAAAACAGCGCCGCAGGGGCAAAACCTCTGCGGCGCTGAAATTAACTTTTGATCTCTTCAGGCTCAGATCAGACGAGCTCGATGATGCACATCTCAGCTGCGTCTCCTCTGCGGGGACCTGTTTTGATTATGCGGGTATAACCGCCGTTAACGTCCTTATATTTGGGGGCGATATCCTCAAAGAGCTTCTTTGCAACATCTTCTTTGGTGATGTATGCCATGACTTTGCGCTTCGAGTGAAGTGAGTTGTCCTTAGCTATGGTGATCATTTTCTCGGCCATAGCG
>OICM01000195.1_pt1 | contig 26812 bp, 23 predicted proteins | sample 1581311 | NCBI WGS metagenome assembly OICM01 (sample SAMEA3882539, study PRJEB24775) | human gut metagenome | biome: human-associated habitat; feature: intestine environment; material: feces | place: Netherlands | collected 2009/2010 | reverse complement strand
TTAAAGCTTTTGCCCTTACAGGGCGACAGGTTTGCGTCCGTAATAACCCAGGGCGGTGCCCTGGGCTAGGAGCTTTTGGGCCTTCAGCCCGTTTCTTGAACCACTTGCGAAACTTCTGCAATATAATAAGGAGAAACGAAGAGACGCAGGCCGCTGGGAGGACAGAAAAGGAGGCTCATCATAACATGTTAACGTTTAACGTTAAAATGTAAGGTCGCAGCCATTCCTCTCGCCAAGTCAAAAACGTGACAACGTGACAACGTGACGTGTGACAACGAGAAAAAGCGCACGTCAAAACAAAAACGTTATTATGTTATTATGTTATTACGGGGCGGGGCAGGCACCCAAATCGGAGACCGCACAGGCTGCGAACCAGAGGGTCTACAGAGAGGGAACCAGAGAGACTACAGACTGGGAATAGGAAAGCCCACAGGCAGCGAACTGTAGGAACCACCGACTGCGACTTTTGGAATAAGTTAGGATCGAGGCAAGAGACAAGCAACCATCAGGGTGATAGGTAAGTTACCCCGCGGAAGGTGGCCAGTTTTCCACCCTCCCGCGTCCGTTGAAATAGATACCCGCCAAGGAGTTCTGAGGCCCTAAAATGGCACGCGACCACATGGGGACCCAGAAAAGCAGGCAAACGAGGCAGAAAACAAGGGAAAAGTTTGGCCAAGTGCGATTTTCTTCGTACCTTTGCACCGTTCAGAGGAATGAGGGGCTTGCGGAAGCTCCTCATTTTTATTTATATAAACGTTTATGATAGACAAGAACGTCGTAAAAAGATTAGTTGAGGAATGGCTTGCGGGGAAGGAATACTTCCTCGTAGATGTTCAGGTTGGCACCGACGATCGCATCGTCGTTGAAATAGACCACGCCGACGGCGTGTGGGTGGACGACTGCGCGGATCTGAGCCGCTACATCGAGGACCATCTGAGCCGTGACGAAGAGGACTACGAGCTGGAGGTGGGATCCACCGGACTGGGCCAGCCCTTCAAGGTACCCCAGCAGTATGTGAACAACATCGGCAACGAGGTGGAGGTCCTCACACAGGATGGCAAGAAAGTGAAGGGCACGCTCAAAGCCGTGGAAACCCCGCGTTTCACGGTCTCCGTGCCGGAGAAAGTAAAGGTAGAGGGCAAGAAGCGTCCCGTGATGATGGACGTGGACTACGACTACGACATGAATGAGGTAAAGTACACGAAATACATTATAAGTTTCAAATAAGCTATGGCAGCAAGAAAAAAAGAAGACATGCCGAACATGATCGAGACCTTCAAGGAGTTTAAGGACACCAAGAAGATCGACCGTGCCACCCTCGTTAGCGTGCTGGAGGAGAGCTTCCGCAGCGTGATAGCGAAGATATTCGGCTCCGACGAGAACTTCGACGTCATCGTCAACCCCGACAAGGGCGACTTTGAGATATACCGCAACCGCATCGTCGTGGCCGACGGCGAGGTGAAGGACGAGTACAAGGAGGTGTCGCTCACGGACGCTCAGAAGATCGAGCCCGACTACGAGGTGGGCGAGGAGGTCTCCGAGCGCATCGACTTCGCGAAGTTTGGCCGCCGCGCCATTCTCAACTTGCGCCAGACGCTGGCCGCCAAGGTGCTGGAGCTGGAGCACGACTCGCTCTACAACAAGTACAAGGACCGCGTGGGCCAGGTCATCTCCTCCGAGGTCTATCAGGTCTGGAAGCGCGAGGTGCTGCTCGTGGACGACGAGAACAACGAGCTGCTGCTGCCGAAGACGGAGCAGATACAGAGCGACAACTACCACAAGGGCGACACCATCCGTGCCGTCATCCTGCGCGTGGACAACACCAACAACAATCCGAAGATCATCCTCTCGCGCACGGCGCCCGCCTTCCTGGAGCGTCTGCTGGAGGCCGAGGTGCCCGAGATTGCCGACGGCCTGATCGCCATCAAGAGCGTGGCACGCATGCCGGGCGATCGCGCCAAGATCGCCGTGGAGAGCTACGACGACCGCATCGACCCGGTGGGAGCCTGCGTCGGTGTGCACGGTAGCCGCGTACATGGCATCGTCAAGGAGCTCGGTGGCGAGAACATCGATGTCATCTCCTGGACGGCCAACACCAAACTCTTCATCCAGCGCGCCCTCAGCCCGGCCCGCGTCAGCTCGCTCACCATCGACGAGGAGAACAAGAAGGCCGAGGTCTATCTCAAGCCCGAGGAGGTGAGCCTCGCTATCGGACGCAGCGGTCTCAACATCAAGCTGGCAAGTATGCTCACGGGCTACACCATCGACGTCTTCCGCGAGCTCGACGAGAGCCAGGCCGAGGAGGACATCTACCTCGATGAGTTCTCCGACGAGATCGACCAGTGGGTCATCGAAGCCATCAAGAAGATAGGCCTCGACACGGCCCGCCAGGTGCTCAACGCTCCGCGCGAAATGCTTATCGAGAAGGCCGACCTCGAGGAGGAGACCGTCGATAATGTCATCAAGGTCCTCAGGGCCGAGTTTGAGAGCTAAGATGGAGCCGTCCTGTCCGCGCCGACAAGGCGCATCCTCTCAGGAAGGGCAACACATCAGGAAAGAAGCAAAGAGAAAGGGTGGAGGACGACAGTCTCCACCGATAAAAGGTAATGGCGGGTGATGGTTTTGACCAGCGGCTCATAGGGTGTGGCCGCACTGGTCCGCACCATGTTCGGAACATCTGCGCCACCCTCACATCGTAAATCAATACCAGCACCCCCTACCTCTATTAAGATATTAATGAGTATCAGATTAAACAAAGCAATTAGAGAGCTGAACATCGGGCTCCAGACGGCTGTGGAATTTCTGGAGAAGAAGCCGAATCTGGGCGAAGTGAAGGGCGACCCCAACTTCAAGCTCAGCGATGCGCAGTATGAGGCCCTGGCCACACAGTTTAACAAGGATAAGCAAGTGAAGGCCATCGCCGACAAGAAGTTCCCCAAGAAGTCGAAAGAGGGCGGCAAGAAGAAGCAGTCCCAGGGAGGCGTGAAGCGTGGCGACGACGGCCTGACAAAGATACAGGCCTATACCCCGCTGGGCAAGATCGACCTCGACCAGCTCAACCGCAAGCCGGGACAGAAAGCCGACCAGAAGCCGAAAGCAGACCAGCCCAAGGCCAAGGAGGAGAAGCCCGTACGCAAGCAGGAGCCACAGCAGCCCAAGCAGGAGCAGCCGAAGCCCGCACAGAAGGAGGCAGCACCCCAGCACAAGGCAGAGCCGAAGGCCGAGAAGCCGGCCGTGAAGGAGCAGCCGAAGGAGACTGCCCACAAGGAGGTGGCCCAGAAGCCCGCGGCCCAGAAGGAGAACGCTCAGAAGGAAAACAAGGAGCAGGCCAAGCCCGCAGCCAAGGCCGTGGAGACGGAGCAGAAACCCGCCAAGCCCGCCAAGAGCGAGAAGCCACAGCCCGCAGCGGCAGCCCAGACTGAGACCGCCCAAAAGGAGGGCAAAGAGCAGGAGCCCGCCACGACAGAGGGCGGCGCACCCTTCCAGACGCAGAACGAGAAGAAGCTGCTCAACCAGCCGAAACTCAACGTGCTCGGCAAACTCGACCTCAGCACCATCAACCAAAACACGCGCCCGAAGAAGAAGAGCAAGGAGGAGCGTCGCAAGGAGCGCGAGGAGAAAAACGGACAGGGCAAGAAGAAGCGCGTACGCATCAACAAGGAGCGCGTCGATATCAATGCCGCTGCCAACCAGCAGCCCGCCCAGCAGGGCAAGAAGCAGGGCCAGGCGCAGCAGCAGGGCCAAGCCGACGGTGGCGGAAAGCGCAAGAAGAAGAACCGCGGACGCAGCAACAAACCGCTGGAGGTCGATGACGAGGCCGTAGCACGCCAGGTCAAGGAGACCTTGGCACGCCTCACCTCGAAGACCCAGAACAAGAAGGGTGCCAAATACCGCAAGGAGAAGCGCGACGCTGCCCAGGAGAAGCTCAACCAGGAGGCACGCGCCGAACGCAAGCAGAGCAAGACGCTGAAACTGACGGAGTTTGTGACCGTATCAGAACTGGCCACGATGATGGATGTGCCGGTGACGAAAGTCATCTCCACACTCATGTCGGTGGGCATCATGGTCTCCATCAACCAGCGTCTCGACGCCGAGACCATCAACCTCGTGGCCGACGAGTTCGGATTCTCCACGGAGTATGTTAGCGCCGAGGTGCAGGAGGCTGTCAGCGAGGAGGCCGACGACGAGAACGATCTCGTGCCGCGCGCCCCGATCGTCACGGTCATGGGCCACGTCGATCATGGTAAGACCTCGCTGCTCGACCACATCCGCAACACCAACGTCATCGCCGGCGAGGCCGGTGGCATCACACAGCACATCGGTGCCTATAGCGTGACGCTGAAGAACGGCAGCAAGGTGACCTTCCTCGACACGCCGGGCCACGAGGCCTTCACCGCCATGCGTGCTCGTGGTGCGCAGGTGACGGATATCGCCATCATCATCATTGCCGCCGACGACTCGGTGATGCCTACCACCAAGGAGGCCATCGCCCACGCACAGGCCGCCGGCGTACCGATGGTCTTTGCCATCAACAAGATAGACAAGCCGGGAGCCAACCCCGACAAGATACGCGAGGACCTGGCCAACATGAACCTCCTGGTGGAGGAGTGGGGCGGCAAGTATCAGTGTCAGGAGATCAGTGCCAAGAAGGGCATCGGCGTGGACGAGCTCATGGACAAGGTGCTTCTGGAGGCCGACCTGCTCGAACTGAAGGCCAACCCCAACCGCAAGGCCACGGGTACGGTCATCGAGTCATCGCTCGACAAGGGTCGCGGCTTCGTCTCGACGGTGCTCGTGAGCAACGGCACGCTGAAGACGGGCGACATCGTGATCGCCGGCACCGCATGGGGCAAGGTCAAGGCTCTCTTCAATGAGCGCAACCAGCGCATTGAGAAGGCCGGACCCGCAGATCCCTGTATCGTCCTCGGACTCAACGGCGCGCCCACGGCTGGCGACACGTTCCACGTGCTCGAGACGGAGCAGGAGGCACGCGAGATTGCCAACAAGCGCGAGCAGCTGCAGCGCGAGCAGGGCCTCCGCACGCAGAAGCGCCTCACGCTGGGAGACATTTCCCACCGCATCGCTCGCGGAGAGTTCCACGAGCTCAATATCATCGTCAAGGGCGACACCAACGGATCGGTGGAGGCACTGGCCGACTCCTTCCTCAAGCTCTCGACGGAGAAGGTGCAGGTCAACGTCATCAGCAAGGCCGTGGGACAGATCTCCGAGAACGACGTCATGCTCGCCTCGGCTTCCGACGCCGTCATCGTCGGCTTCCAGGTGCGCCCGTCTGCCGACGCGCGCAAACTGGCTGACCGCGAAGGCGTGGAAATCAACACCTACTCCATCATCTACGATGCGCTCGACGACATCAAGAGTGCCATGGTCGGCATGCTCGACAAGGTCAAGAAGGAGGTCGTCACGGGCCAGGTGGAGGTGCGCCAGGTCTTCAAGATCAGCAAGGTGGGCACCGTGGCCGGTGGTCTCGTCACCGAAGGCAAGGTGCACAACAAGGACAAGGCACACGTCATCCGCGACGGTATCGTCATCCACACCGCCGCCATCAGCGCGCTCAAGCGCTACAAGGACGACGCCAAGGAGGTGGCAACGGGTCTTGAGTGTGGTATCTCGCTCGTCAACTACAACGACATCGAGGCGGGAGACATCCTGGAGACCTTCACCGAGATCGAGGTGGAGCAGAAGCTCTAAGCCGACTGCGGGGACTCAACGGCCGTGGCTACTGCCTACGGCCCGCCCCTCGGCAGCCGCCTGCCCCCTACCTTATTAAAATATGGCCACAACGGCAGCCGACCGCAAAAGGACGGCGCGCCGCTTGCGGCCTGTTTTTCAAAGCAGAACCATTCAAACAATGGAAGAAATAAAAGAAGAGAAGAACGCATTGGTGCGGGAGATAGCCGACAAGAAATATGAGTACGGCTTCACCACCGACGTAGAGACCGACATCATCCCCGTGGGTCTCAACGAGGACATCGTGCGCCTGATCTCACAAAAGAAGCACGAGCCCGAGTGGATGCTGGAGTTTCGCCTGCGCGCCTTCCGCCATTGGCAGACGCTCAAGCAGCCCACATGGGGACATGTGCACATCCCGCCCATCGACTACCAGGCCATCTCCTACTACGCAGACCCGCTGGCGAAGAAGCCGCAGAACAAGGAGATAGACCCCGAACTGGAGAAGACTTTCGACAAACTGGGCATTCCCCTGGAGGAGCGACTCGCACTGAGCGGAACGGCGGTCGATGCCATCATGGACTCCGTGTCGGTGAAGACCACATTCAAGGAGAAACTGCGGGAGAAGGGCGTGATCTTCTGCTCCATCGGCGAGGCCATACAGACCCACCCGGACCTCGTCAGGCAGTATCTGGGCACGGTCGTCCCCTACGGCGACAACTTCTTTGCCGCGCTCAACTCGGCGGTGTTCTCCGACGGATCCTTCGTCTATATCCCCAAGGGCGTACGCTGCCCGATGGAACTGAGCAGCTATTTCCGCATCAACGCCCGCAACACGGGACAGTTTGAGCGCACGCTCATCGTGGCCGACGACGACTCCTACGTCTCCTACCTGGAGGGCTGCACGGCCCCAATGCGCGACGAGAACCAGCTCCATGCGGCCATCGTCGAGATCATCGTCATGGACCGGGCCGAGGTGAAATACTCCACCGTCCAAAACTGGTATCCAGGCGACGAACACGGTCGGGGCGGCGTGCTCAATCTCGTGACGAAGCGTGGCGACCTGCGCGGCGACCACTCCAAACTCTCCTGGACACAGGTGGAGACGGGTTCGGCTATCACGTGGAAATATCCCTCGTGTCTGCTGCGCGGCAACGACTCCGTAGCGGAGTTCTACAGCGTGGCCGTGACCAACAACTACCAGGAGGCGGACACGGGCACAAAGATGATCCACATCGGCAAGAACACGCGTTCTACCATCATTTCCAAGGGCATTTCCGCCGGACACAGCCAGAATAGCTACCGCGGCCTCGTCATGGCTACGGCCAATGCCGACAACGCGCGCAACTACTCCAGCTGCGACTCGCTGCTGCTCGGCAGCGACTGTGGAGCGCACACGTTCCCCTACATGGACGCCCACAACGACACCGCAGTATTCGAGCACGAGGCGACCACGTCCAAGATTTCGGAGGACCAGCTCTTCTACTGCAACCAGCGGGGCATCCCGATGGAGGAGGCCGTGGGACTCATCGTCAACGGCTACGCCAAGGAGGTGCTCAATAAACTGCCGATGGAGTTTGCCGTCGAGGCACAGAAGTTGCTCAGCGTCTCACTGGAGGGCACGGTGGGATAACGCTTCCACAGGCCACGACGCGACAAGACCAACAAAAGAAGGAGGAGCAATGAGAAGAAAGATGATCATGGGACCGGCCCTTGCGGCCACCCTGCTGCTGACAGCCCTGCTGCCGTCGGCGGCTTCAACACCCGTCCCACGCTGGACGCCACAGCCCTACCGCCAGTATCTCATCAAACTGGAGGTGGAGCGCGACACCATAACCGCACCGTCGATCATGCTCCACGGCGCAAAGACCAAACGGAAAGTGGACGTGAGCCATTTCAAGGTGGGGCCCTTCTGGGTACCAGACCCACCCTCGCTCTTCGAGCAGGAGGACGAATGGCGCGACAGAGACCGCTACAAGAAAGGGCGGATTCTCGGCGACCTCATCGAGGACATCATCAACATCTTCCTGTTATAACTATCAAACGACAACCAAATCCTTATAGATATGCTTGAGGTAAAAAACCTGCACGCCACCATCGCAGGCAAAGAGATATTGAAAGGCGTCAACCTCACGGTAAGAGACGGTGAGATCCACGCCATCATGGGACCCAACGGGTCGGGAAAATCGACCCTCAGCGCGGTGCTGACGGGCAACCCGCTCTACACCGTCACCGAGGGAACGGCTTTCTTCAACGGCAAGAACCTGCTGGAGATGAAGCCCGAGGACCGCGCCCGCGAAGGTCTGTTTCTCTCTTTCCAGTACCCCGTGGAGATTCCGGGCGTGAGCATGACCAACTTCATGAAGGCGGCCATCAACGCCAAGCGCGCGTATGAGGGCAAGGAGCCGCTGAAGGCTGCCGACTTCATGAAACTCATGCGCGAGAAGCGCCAGATCGTAGAACTCGATCCGAAACTCGCCCACCGATCCGTCAACGAGGGATTCTCCGGTGGCGAGAAGAAGCGCAACGAGATCTTCCAGATGGCCATGCTCGAACCGAAACTCAGCATCCTCGACGAGACCGACTCCGGACTGGATGTCGATGCCATGCGCATCGTCGCCAATGGCGTGAACAAGATGCACTCGGCAGAGACTTCCGCCATCGTCATCACCCACTACGAGCGACTGCTGGACATGATCAAACCCGACGTGGTCCACGTCCTCTGGCAGGGCCGCATCGTCAAGACTGCTGGTCCGGAGCTGGCGAAGGAGATCGAAAAGCTCGGCTACGACTGGATCAAGGAGGAAGTGAAAGGAGAGGAGACCCAAGGATGACCGAAGCAGAAAAGCAATACATAGACCTATACACCGAGGCCTCGGAAGCCATCAAGGAGCATAGCGCAGAGGTGATGAACGCCGTCCGCGACCGCGCCTTCGAAGACTTCCGCCGCCAGGGCTTCCCGACAAGGAAGGTGGAGCGATATAAGTACACCGACATGGAGAAGATCTTCGCTCCCAACTACGGTCTGAACATCAATCGCATCGAGTTTCCTGTCGATCCCTATGCGGCCTTCCGCTGCGACGTGCCCAACCTGAGCACGCTGCTCTATTTTGTCGTCAACGATGCGTTCTATGAGAAGCGCCTGCCCAACGTGCAGCCCGAGGAGGGAGTCGTCATCGGATCGCTGAGAAAGGCGGCCGAGGAGCATCCCGAACTCATCGCTCGCTACTATGCGCGCATCGCCAAGACGGAGGAGGACGCCATCACGGCGCTCAACACGATGCTGGCCCAGGACGGCCTCTTCATCTACGTGCCGAAAAACGTGCAGATGGAAAAGTGTGTGCAGATTATCAACATCCTGCGCGCCGACGTGAGCATGATGGTCAACCGACGCGTGCTCATCGTGATGGAGGAGGGTGCCAAGGCTAAATTCCTGTTCTGCGACCATACCGCCGACGACCACGACTTCCTCGCCACACAGGTCATCGAGGCCTATGTCGGCGACAACGCATCGCTCGACCTCTACTGCATGGAGGAGACCCACTACAAGAACCATCGCGTGAGCAACGTCTATATAGAGCAGCAGCGCGACAGTAGGGTCAACCACAATGTGATCACGCTCCACAACGGCGTGACGCGCAACCGCCTCGACCTGGTGTTCAAGGGAGAGGGCGCGGAGTGCTATTGCAGTGGCTGCGTCATCGCGGACAGAAAACAGCACGTGGACAACAATACGCTCATCGACCACCAGGTGCCTCACTGCACGAGCAACGAGCTCTATAAGTATGTGCTCGACGATGAGGCGGTGGGTGCTTTCGCTGGGCGCGTCCTCGTACGCCACGGAGCACAGAAGACCACCTCGCAGGAGACCAACCAGAATCTCGTGGCCACGAAGACGGCAAGGATGTACACACAGCCGATGCTGGAAATCTATGCCGACGACGTGAAATGTGCACACGGATCCACGATAGGACAGCTCAACGATGCTGCGCTCTTCTATATGCAGCAGCGCGGCATCAGCCAGAAGGAGGCCAAACTGCTCCTGGAGTTTGCCTTCATCAACGAGGTCATCGACAAGATGGACCTCGAACCGCTGCGCGACCGTCTCCACTACCTGGTGGAAAAGCGTTTCCGTGGCGAACTGAGCAAATGTGTAGGCTGCAAAATGTGCCAGTAGGGCCGGCAGGATTCATTCATCAAAAGCAAGAAGCGTAAAGCCATGTTGGATATAGAAAAAATAAGGAAAGACTTCCCCATTCTCAGCCGTGAGATCTACGGCCGCCCGCTGGTCTATCTCGACAACGGTGCCACGACCCAGAAGCCGCTCTGCGTGCTTGATGCCATGCGCGACGAGTATTTGAACGTCAACGCCAACGTCCACCGTGGTGTCCACTGGCTCTCACAACAGGCCACTGACCTCCACGAGGCGGCCCGCGAGACGGTCAGGAAGTTCGTCAACGCCCGTTCCACCAGCGAGATCGTTTTTACGCGGGGCACAACGGAGAGCCTGAACCTCGTAGCTTCGTCCTTCGTGGAGGGCTGCATGGAGGAAGGCGACGAGGTCATCGTGAGCACGATGGAGCACCATTCCAACATTGTCCCCTGGCAACTGCAGCAGCGGCGCAAGAATATCCGCCTGCGGGTCATTCCCATGAGCGACGACGGCGCGCTGCTCCTCGACGAGTACGAAAAGTTGTTTAGCAAGAAGACAAAGCTCGTCAGCGTCATGCACGTCAGCAACGTCCTGGGCACGGTCAATCCCGTCAAGGAGATCATCCGCATCGCCCACAGCCACGGAGTACCCGTGATGATCGATGGCGCACAGAGCATCCCTCACATGAGGGTCGATGTGCAGGACTTGGATTGTGAATTCCTCGCTTTCAGCGGCCACAAGGTCTATGCGCCCACGGGGGTAGGCGTGCTCTACGGCAAGGAGGAGTGGCTCGACAGACTGCCGCCATACCAAGGGGGTGGCGAGATGATCGAGCGGGTGAGTTTCGACCACACCACCTTCGAGCGTCCGCCACTGAAGTTTGAGGCTGGAACGCCTGACTACATCGCCACCAACGGACTTGCCAAGGCGATCGACTACGTCTCAGCCATTGGCATGGAGAACATTCAGGCGTATGAGCACGATCTCACCGACTACGCCCTGCAGCAGCTCCGCGAGATCGAAGGAATGCACATCTATGGCCACGGCAAAGACATGGAGGCTGACGCCGTCATCTCCTTCAACGTCGCCGACATCCACCATGCCGACCTCGGCACGCTCCTCGACCAACTGGGCATTGCCGTGCGCACAGGCCACCATTGCGCCCAGCCTCTCATGGACCGCCTCGGCATACTCGGCACCGTCCGTGCGTCGTTCTCCTTCTACAATACTCGAGAGGAGGTCGATACGCTCGTAGCAGGACTGCGCCGCGTGATCAAGATGTTCTGAAAATGATTCCGAGGGGCAAAAGATGGAGCCATCTATTGCATTTTTGACCACAAAATTTTGCAATATAAGAAAATCTCCGTAACTTTGCACCTGGATTTTGTCCTATGGTGTAATGGTAGCACAACAGGTTTTGGTTCTGTTTGTAGTGGTTCGAATCCGCTTAGGACAACATACAAAAGGATTCCTCTCTTCGGAAAGGAATCCTTTTGTTGTATTGCCACGTATTATATCGTCGTTTGTTGTATGATGATTGTTGAAGCGTAATGAGTTATATTGCGCTTGTATTGTACTGCAACACAACCTTTCACTCAAAATAGGCACGAAACGCCTCTGCCTGCTCCTCCAACAGGGTGGGCTGACTATTGGCGTAGCGGTTCCACACCTGTTGACACGGAGCCAAGAGGGGGAGGGGAGAGTCGGTAGTACGCATCAGATAAGGGTCGCAGGCTTGGAAGGTCTCCAGCACCTGCACCACCTTCTCGGACTTCAGTTTCATCAGACGAGCCAGTTCTACCACCTCGGGCGTGTCCACCACCATGGTGTGGGGCACAAGCCGGAAGTAGAGATCGAGGATGAGGACCAGCATGACTGGCTTCAATTCGTGATCCTCGGTCAATGGCAGAAAGAAGTCCTCAAACGTGTTGCGCACCTCCACCCCCTCGTAGAAAGCCTGCTCACAACCGAACCCCTTCATCTTCCGCAGCCGCGCAATGTCTTTTGCGAGCCGACGCGGCTTCTGGGCGTAAGTATTCCAGACCAGTTGTAGCACCAGGCGGTCACGACGGTCCATCTCCTGCAGTTGCTGGTGGATGAATTGGGGCGGCAGATGTAGTTCCACAGCAAGGTCAACAGCCTCATGCGCATACACCGCTTTCACGCCCGTAGGACGCTTCAGGTAGAGTTGCAACACGAGCAGCCAGTAGTCATCGTTCCAGAGAGGATGAGTAGCCATACGCATTATCTTAGGTTTTCTATACTTTATCTTTAGATGTAATCCTTATCTACGGCGCACGGGCTGACCGGCCTGGTCAACTCGTTCACCGCTAATATAGATATCAAACGTCGGTCCGTTCGACCAACCGCCGTCAAAGTCCTGCTTGCTGCCTCCCAAGATCTTCACGTCGTCGAGGGAAAATTGCAGCGGGGCGACCTTCAGCGTAGTGGGATTTTCACCATCGATACCGATAAAGATAGCGCAATCAAAGTCAAACTCCACGACGCATTGTTTGCCACCAACATTGAGCGACAGCGACAGAGGCTCAGGTGCAAGGCGCACATAACCCTCCGACTCCTTGTCCGAAAGGCCTCCGGACAACCCATATCTGACCAACAGGTTCTGCAGCGGCGCAGAAGCAACAGCACGCGCCAGGGCCGTATCCTTCAGACAGGGCGCCACGAGGCTGATGGGGAAATTGGGGATGGTAATGCGCTGGTCCCCATAGCCACCTACGACATATTGCAGCGGCGCAGCAGAATCGGGGAGCATGGCCCGAAGCGCACTATCCTTGAAGACAACCAGCCCACCACGCAGGCCAGTGCGGTAGATGCGAAAGTAGCTCATATCGTAAGTGCCTGCCATCGTGTCGCAGATCCGCTTCACGTTGGCCTCTCGATGGAAATAGCTATTGGTCCAACGCGGGGTTGCACTGTGGCAGCTGCCCAACAGACAAACCGTCACAACGGCGAAAACAGAGAAAAGAACAGACTTCAATCTTTGTAGCTTCATATCTTTGAATTTTTAAATAACTGCCTTTAGATAACGAAATCTGCACCGAATTATTGCACCATTGGCCTTTTTATGACCTTTTGCCAACAAAAAAGAAGCACGACATGATGGAAAACGAGTCTTTTTTTGTAATTTTGCAACGGAATTGAAACAGTCAATGTGTACCAGCTCCTATTGATGATATCATCACAACAACATCACACAATATGCACACCAGCGACTATCTGATCATCTTCATGAAAGTTTTGGGCGCGTTGGCCCTGCTTATCTATGGCATGAAGGTTATGAGTGAGGCGCTCCAGAAGATGGCCGGCTCTCAACTGCGCCACATCTTGGGAGCAATGACCACCAACCGCTTCACAGGAATGCTCACGGGAATGTTTGTCACCTGTGCCGTCCAGTCCTCTTCCGCCACCACCGTCATGACGGTGAGCTTTGTCAATGCCGGTCTATTGACCCTTGCCCAAGCCATCTCCGTCATCATGGGTGCGAACATCGGCACCACGCTCACGGCGTGGATCATGTCGCTTGGCTTCAACGTCGATCTGACCATGGTCGTCTTTCCTGCCTTCTTTATCGGCATCATGCTCATCTATTCGAAGCGACGGCGCTTCATCGGCGATTTCCTCTTTGGCATTGCGTTTCTGTTCTTTGCCCTTGTCCTGCTATCGGCAGCTGGCAAAGAACTTGATTTGGAACACAATCCTGACGCCATCCACTTCTTCTCCTCCTTTGACACCCATAGCCATTCCAACATAGTGGTCTTCGTGCTCATTGGCACCCTCATCACCTGCATCGTACAGAGCAGCGCAGCTGTCATGGCCATCACCATCCTGCTGTGCTCCACGGGCGTCCTTCCGATCTACTTTGGCATTGCCCTTGTGCTGGGCGAGAACATCGGCACGACGGCCACGGCCAACCTCGCGGCGCTGGGAGCCAACACACAAGCCCGAAGGGCGGCCCTGGCCCACCTGGTGTTCAACGTCTTTGGCGTAGTCTGGGTACTCTGCCTTTTCTATCCCTTTGTCGATGCGGTCTGTTCTTTGGTAGGCTATGACCCAACGGGCGCTGGTACCTCTCAGACACAGAAGGCAGTCCTCCTTCCGATTGTGCTGGCAGCGTTCCATACCTGCTTCAATGTCACCAACACCTTCCTGCTCATCTGGTTCATACCCCAAATAGAGCGTATCGTCTGCCTGATCATCAAGCCGAAGGCCAAGCAAGACGAGGAGGACTTCCGCCTGCGCTTCATCCAGGCTGGCATCATGAAAACCCCAGAATTTGCCGTACTGGAAGCCTCCAAGGAGATTCACTCCTTCTCTGGGCGCATCCATAGAATGTTTGGAATGGTGCGCGAGTTGCTCGGGGAGCAAGATGGCGAGGCCTTCGTCAAACTCTATTCGCGCATCGAGAAATACGAGGGCATTTCAGACAACATGGAGATAGAGATTGCCAAATATCTCGACCAGGTGAGCGACGCCCATCTGAGCGACGACACCAAGGAGAAGGTGCGCGCCATGCTGCGCGAGATCTCAGAACTGGAATCTATCGGTGACGCCTGCTACAACATGGCGCGCATCATCAGCAGAAAGCGTTCGGGCAAAGATGAGTTTACCGAGAATCAGTACAACCATCTCCACCAGATGTTTGAACTGACCGACGATGCGCTGGAGCAGATGACACAGACCCTGGTGGCCCACCGCGGCAGCGTGGACGTCAACCGTTCTTTCAACATCGAGAACGAGATCAACAACTACCGCAACCAACTGAAGAACCAAAACATCAATGATGTCAATGAGCACAAGTACTCCTATGCCAGTGGCACGATGTATATGGACCTCATCAACGAGTGTGAGCACCTGGGCGACTATGTGGTCAATGTCGTTGAGGCGCGCATGGGCGTGAAGCAGCACGAGCCAGAACCAAACATAGACTGACGACCGCCCACACCCGCTCTACCAGCACGAGAAGCCTCGACTGTACAAACTCCTGTACCGTCGGGGCTTCTTGCTAATAGGCCTTCCTATACACACCAGCAAGCCATTCTCCATTGACTCGAGCAAAACACAAGAACCAAGAAGGATCGCTTGCAAAAAGAAAGGCTGACTCCTTTTGGGAACCAACCTTTCTTTTTTTAGTTTATTTCTTGCTATAAGCAAGCCTTATTTCTTGCCCCAAGCAAGATTACTTCTTGTTCAAAGCGAGGTCGAGGGCAACGGCGATAGCCACCGTAGCACCTACCATCGGGTTGTTGCCCATACCCAGGAAGCCCATCATCTCGACGTGAGCAGGCACTGAAGAAGAACCTGCAAACTGAGCGTCGGAGTGCATACGGCCCATAGTGTCGGTCATACCGTAGGAAGCAGGACCAGCAGCCATGTTGTCCGGGTGGAGCGTGCGGCCCGTACCACCACCTGAAGCCACTGAGAAGTAGGGCTTACCGGCGAGCGTGCGCTCCTTCTTGTACGTACCAGCTACCGGGTGCTGGAAGCGGGTCGGGTTGGTGGAGTTGCCAGTGATAGACACATCGACATCCTCGCTCCAGTTGATAGCCACGCCCTCACGGACATCGTTGGCACCGTAGCAGTTGACCTTGGCACGAGGACCATCGGAGTAAGCCGTGCGATCCACGACCTTCAGCTCGCCCGTATAGTAGTCGAACTCCGTCTTCACATAGGTGAAGCCGTTGATACGGCTGATGATCATGGCAGCGTCCTTGCCCAAACCGTTGAGGATAACGCGGAGCGGATTCTTGCGCACCTTGTTGGCCATCTCAGCAATCTTGATGGCACCCTCGGCAGCAGCAAACGACTCGTGACCAGCCAAGAAGGCGAAGCACTTCGTCTCCTCGCGGAGCAGACGGGCAGCCAAGTTGCCGTGACCCTGACCCACCTTGCGGTCGTCGGCCACAGAACCAGGGATGCAGAATGCCTGCAGACCCACACCGATAGCCTCTGCGCAGTCGGCAGCAGTCTTGCATCCACGCTTGATGGCAATAGCAGCACCGCAGACATAGGCCCACTTGGCGTTCTCGAAGCAGATACGCTGCGTCTCCTCACACATCAGATAAGGATCAACACCTGCCTCGTCGCAGATCTGATTAGCCTCCTCTACGCTCTTGATGCCCTCGGCGTTGAGAGCTGCAAGAACCTGCGCCTCACGACGCTCCTGACTTTCGTAACTTACCTTTCTAATCATAGTTATGTTTCTCCTTATTATTCTTTACGTGGATCAATCGCTTTAACAACACCCTGCTCGGCAGTGGTACGACCGTAGCTGCCCGTGAACTTCTTCACAGCCTCATTGGCGTCCATACCGTTCTTGATGGCCTCCATCATCTTGCCGAGGTGAACATACTCGTAGCCGCAGACCTGATTGTCCTTGTCGAGGAACTGGCGTGTGATGTAGCCCTCGGTCAGCTCCAAGTAGCGCGTACCCTTAGCCACCGTGCCATAGAGCGTACCCGTCTGTGAACGAAGACCCTTACCCAGGTCCTCAAGACCGGCACCGATGGTCAGACCGCCCTCAGAGAAAGCGCTCTGCGTGCGTCCATAGACAATCTGGAGGAAGAGCTCGCGCATAGCCGTGTTGATGGCGTCGCAGACGAGGTCGGTGTTCAGCGCCTCAAGGATCGTCTTACCCGGAAGAATCTCGGATGCCATGGCGGCAGAGTGGGTCATACCCGTGCAACCGATGGTCTCCACGAGCGCCTCCTGGATGATGCCGTCCTTCACGTTGAGAGACAGCTTGCAGGCTCCCTGCTGGGGAGCGCACCATCCCACACCGTGGGTGTAACCCGAAATATCAGCAATTTCCTTGGCATAAACCCACTTTCCCTCCTCAGGAATGGGAGCAGGTCCATGGTTGGGGCCTTTGGCCACAACGCACATGTTCTTTACTTCCGATGAATAAATCATAATAGAATTATTAATGTTTTGTATTGATAATATTTATACCGTTCACTTATCAAAAGACAGGCTGCTATCTTGTTGATGTTACCCTGTGAAAGGACCAACGCAACGCCGTGTCCATATTCGCGTACAAAGGTATAAAAAATAATTGATTCCTATACTAAATAATGGGGATTTTATTTCCCCAAGGGCTCTTTTTTGACTAAAAAATGCTAACTTTGTACACAGGTTGCGCCACCTGACTTCGTCATTGCGTCACCCAAAAATCCTCATCAAAGAGTTTAGCTATTTTCTGATGCCTTGCCATCAGCATGGTTTGCGTATAAACCTCCTTGTTTAGAGGAAGCTTGATCTGTATCGTTGTGATTGTCTTTGCCAATGCAAGCACCTTGTCCACGCTCATCTTAATCTCTGAGACTTTCAGCATGCGATCCAACTCCTTGTATACTTTCAAAGCCACAAAGCAGATGCCTATATGGGCTTCAATACGTTTGCGTGTAAAATGAAACATGGGACGTATCTCTATCTTTGATTTCGCTATACGGAAGGCCCGCTCTACATGCCAAAGGTTGTGATATGCTGTGTATACATCCTGTATTGGTATATCCGTATTAGTGAGATAGCCTTTTAGACCGTCCCATTTGGAGTCATCGGCAATACGGTCATAGTTGATGGCGACTTTCACTTCACCATCCATAGACAAAAACTTATTGTAACCTCTTTTGTTGATATTGCCTTTTGTGAGCGCACCATGCTTATAAGCCTTTTCCAACCTGCGTATTCCTTTTTCTCTATTGTAGGCATCTTTCTTTGCACGGTCATCTGTATAGCCGACCAAGAGACGACGTCCGCCGCCTTTGTCATATTCAACCATCTGGCAGTTGCGCTTGGGTTGCTCCAATATCCAGCTTTTGACCTCCTGACTTTCATTCTTTATCTTCGCACCTATTATATACTTGTAGCCGTGCGCTTCAAGTTCCGCTATATTGGCATTGTTCATCAGTCCGGAATCTGCCACCACAACGAAGTTCTCCAAACCGTATTTGCTTACAAACTCGTTTATCGTCGGCAGCATCGTGTGGCCTTCATATTTGTTGCCCTCATGGATGCAATATGCTAGTGGATAGCCGCCAAGGCTAACAAGCAGGCCGAGTATGATCTGAGGATTACTGTGACGTCCCTCTTTCGAGAAGCCTGTCTTGCGCAATTCGTCCTCATAATCCGCTTCAAAGTAAAGTGTGGTGACATCATAAAACAACACGCCGATATTGCCACCAAACAATTTCGCAGTATGGCGCACGCTTATGTCCTGTACTATTTCGTGCTGATGACCACTAAGCTTGTCAAGATAGCGATAGATTTTGGATAGATCCACGTCCTCGTCAAAGTGGTTTTTCAGATATTCCACCGTAGCAGCCTTGCTCGTTGGATATGCCAAACGAGCCTTTACAAGCTTGCGGAACACTTCGTCATCAATCCTGTTGAAACCGATCCGGTCAAATGTACGGTCCAATATCAGGTCACAACCATTGAGAAGGATATTGCTCACATTGGACAATACACGACGGACTTCATCACGCTCACGGTCACACGCCTCACGTTCCTCGCCGAAAAGGTCAAGCTGCGGATGGCGGCGTGATTTCTCTTTGGAAATCCATTCTTTTGCTTCATTCACAAGATTATCGACCTCTCCCTCATTATAGGCAACTCCAATTGTGACAAGTTCCTTCATCTTGCCACAAATTTTCTCGGCAACTATAACTCCGATATTGCCGGAACGATGTTTTTTCTTTCGGACAAACATAGTAAAAATACCTTTCGCGTCACCCAATATTAGGTGATGCAAAGATACAAAATATTGTTTGTCAATCAGTTATAAAATACGTGTTTTTTGAGTGACGAAGTCAGGAAAAATGCTAACTTTGTACACAGGTTGCGCCACTCCTGCCCGATGTGGCGAAATCAGAACACTTACACAGCGAAGGCCAGGCAACTTCATCCGCCCCAAGGCCCCACTTCATAAGACGATACAAAATGAAAAATCATATTGGCAGGACGCTGCTGGTCCTCATACTATTTATCCATTCGCTTACGTCGCTGGCCTCCAGCCAAAGTAAGTACACACCCCTCATCCGCCAAGTGAGGGGATGGCCGTCGGAAAAGATCCTCTCCAAGGGCGACCAGTTCTTGCAAAACAAGGAGGAGGACAAGGCCCTGGTGATGTACATGCTCGTCTGCTCTCGCACCAACGGAAAGCTGACCATCACGCCCTCCACGGCCATCGAGGGCGTCTCCGCCGAGACCCTCTTCGGCGGCAAGGCCTGCGACATCTTCTCCCTCACAGGACAACTGGTGCGCAAAAACGCCCAGAGCCTCAAGGGCCTTCCCGCCGGCATCTATGTCGTCGGTGGCAAGAAGGTCGTGGTGAGATAAGATCGCCACATACTTAGAGCCGCTGGAGTCTCACTCCAATACTTCCACTTCCACGATCCGCCAGTCGGTTTCCCATCGAGGAGTCCCACTGGTGGATTTTCTTTTCTCCCTTGCCTCCACGTATCCACCACGCTTCCATCTCCCATCGTCCTCGCTTCATCCTCCCTCCCCCCAAGTATCATTTCCGTATCGTTTCCGTATTGTTTCCGCTTCCGGAAGCGAGAATGATAGGAGGACGATAGGAGAACGATACGGGATCAATACGGGATCAATACGGGATCGATACGAGAATGATACGAGACCGATACGAGATCGATGTGCTTCTGTTTCCAAGCGAAGAGATTGACAAAAAGTTTAATTTCTCCATCAATATTTATATGTATTATTTTTTACATTCTACCAACTCACAGCACCCAGTTTCTCGTCCAAAGACAAAGAATACTCGATTTGCCAAGACGAGGCATCTATACAAAGATAATCTCCTGCTCAGCCGAAATCAAGTCGATTAGCATGAATTAACGAACTATTAACTAATTGTCCGTATCCATTTAACAAAGCCCGCACCAAGCAAAAAGCCTTGATTACTGCATTTTCCCACTTTCTCACCGCTATTCCAACCGCATTCAAGTCGCTGCAGCCTGCAGCCACAACTCGTATTTTCAGACGATTGAAAATAATAAAAAAACACAACAATTAGGGCTAAACTCCCATTACGAGAAATCCAGCCCTTACTATCGTCTTTACTTAGCCCAAGTTTGACACCCAATACATTTTTTCATCAATTTTTAGGATATCCACCGTTGCTAACAAGTTGATTTTCAACAACCGCCTCCTTTGTTTTTGATTTGCAGTACACAGGGGAGTCGTGAAAAAGTAGTATTTTTACAACCGCAATGCACTTTATGGGCGCTGGGGCAATCCACGGAGAATCCCCCCCCTGCGCCCAGTTTCATGATGATTTCGAGACTTTCAAGAAAGGCATATATAAGGTAAAGGACTACTAGTTTGCATTTCTTTCCGATTTCTCTGTCCCTTACGACAACAATGCGAGCGAGAGAGGCATTCGAAAAATAAAGGTCAAGCAAAAAGTAAGCGGTTGCTTCAGAACGGATGATGGAGCAGACATCTTTGCAAAGATTCATTCCATAGCCGAAACTGCCAAGAAAAACGGAAATTCAAAATTCGAAGCCATACTTGCCATTATGTAATGGCAAGCAAAGCCTCGTACCCTAAAATCACTTTTTAGAGGGGTACTGAGTAGTTACGAATTCACGCAGTGACGTTAAAATACCTAAATTTAGGGATTGTGCATTCTTTGGAAACGAGATAACTTTGCACCTAAAAAAGACAACCTTATGAAATTCGATTTTATAAATTATAAAAAAAAGAAGAACAGACTGTGTTCTTTTACTAATCTTTCTTTATTCCTTGTTCAGTCTATCTGCTATGGCTCAACGGGTTTTGTCTGGGAGTATCAGAAGCATTCAGGATAAATCTCCCTTAATAGGTGTAACTATACAAATAGAGCATACTTCAATCGGGACAACTACAGATGAACAGGGAAATTATGTATTAAAGAATATTCCTATAGGTAAGTCAACTATAGTATTTTCGTGCGTTGGTTTGAAAAGAACAACCAAGACTGTATTCTTTTCAGAATCAGAGAGCAAAACTTTAGATGTCCTTATGGAAGATGCAAATATGCAACTGGACGGTGTGGAGGTTGTAGGCATCGGCGAAAGGTATGAGATACGAGAAGTTAAGCAACAGGGTGTTCCTGTTACGGTAATAGATGGCAAAACGTTGGCAGGGCGGGGTACCTCTATAAGTGAGGTGCTCAACCATCAAACCGGCGTAAAACTCAGACAAACCGGCGGAGTTGGAAGTCAGACTAAAATAAATGTTCGCGGCTTGGAAGGCAATAGAGTTCAAATATATATGGATGGTTATCCATTAAATACACCAGATGGAAACTTTTCCATAAATGATATTCCACTTCAGTTCATAGACCGCATAGAAATATACAAAGGTATTGTCCCACCGGAGTTTGGGGGAGATGGATTGGGAAGAGATCATCCAAAAAGAGGGTGAAGACAGCGAAAATGTCAAGAAGGTCACCACGGCATACAAAGCTTGGAACAATACCCTAGAAAGTGCCACCACCGACAACCATTACATGTTTATGACATACTGCAACATCCCTAATGCCATCGAGCAAATTACCGGAAAGGGAGCATCGAAGAAGACCGAGGAGACCAAAGAAAGCGAAGACACCTCTAACGACCTCTCTTCGTCATCTTCAGATACCAACATCGACGAGATGCTCGACTCCTACGAGGAATATGTCAACAAACTCTCAGACTTCTATGCTAAGTTGAAAGACATGGAACCAGGTTCTGAGGAGTATATGTCTACTCTCGGCGAAGCACAGGAGTTGGAAGGCAGCTATCAGGATTTGCTTGAAAAATGCAAAGATGCCAAAGGCAACTTTACCAGTGAGCAATTACAACGCTATGTCGAGATCACCAAAAAGTTGACCGAGGCAATGAAATAATATCCGACTATAGCAATATTACAACATTACTCATTCATACAACATCTTACATCAATACATAACATATGAAAAAGCTTTTATATTTATCCATGCTGGCCATAACTATTTTGGCCAGCTGTAACTCTAAAGAAAAAGAGGACAAGGCATTTGCCCGAGTATCAACCTCGAACAATCCTCAGGAGATGAGAGCTTACCTTGACAATTACTTCGAGGAGGCATCTCCAGAACACCTTGTCAAGATTCGCAAGAACTTAAGAGTATGGGTAGACGATTCTACCGCCTATGCCAATATCTGCAAGACCAAAGATCTTGCCACCAAGATTTCTTTGGAGAATGAATACATGGAAAAGTTCAAAGATGGCGGCAACCATAAAACGGAGATTAGCAATATGCTTGCCAAGGACAAAAAGGCCAAAGAGGAGTTAGAACTCAAAGAGCAGAAAGCACAAGAAGAGTTGGAGCTACAAGCTGAAAGACAAGCCAAATACAAAGAATTTAAAGACAATGTCGTCGACTATATCTTTAATTTGAGTGATAATGAAATAGTTAGTGCAGCTTGGGTATTTAGTACTCCCGATGTTAATGGCTGCGGAAAAGGTGTATTTATTAATAACTTTAATGGTCTAAAAGAAAAGTTCACCTACAAACTTGCCGACAATGGAGATTTGCAAGTCAAAAGCAAGAATGGTTCTGCTAGCATCACTTTCTTGAATGACGGATTGTATCGCGGAGATGATTATTTTAAGAGAATATACGCTCCTAGTTATTACAAAGGCTGTAAGAAATACTTCTAAAATATGGTATAATAAACAGCACTATAACCAAAAAATATAGTATTTTTACACTTGCTCGTGGTATTTGCAAAAGATAAAAAAAATTATAAATTTAACATTAAAAATCATGGAAAAAGAAAAGATTAACCAGTTCATCATGGTAAATGGAAAGTTTTTCCCAGAAATGATGATTGAAGATGTGAAACAGAAACTTGAGTCACTTGACGAGAGCAAAGAGAGCATGCTGATGGCTACTGAATGGAAGAATCCTACTGTAGCCTTTCTATTCGCTTTCTTCCTTGGCGGTTTGGGTGTCGACCGTTTTTGGCTTGGCGAAACAGGTCTAGGTGTTGTTAAAATCATTACTTGTGCAGGAGCTGGAATTTGGGGACTTATCGATTTGTTTACAGTAATGAACCGTGCAAAGATGTACAATTACAACAAATTGATGATGTATTTTTAAACATTAGATTTGAGGAAGAGCAAAATAGCTCTTCCTCAAAAACGAAAAGCAAGACAACAATGAATGACAAAATCAATATGCTATTAATGACATATAGCAAGTATTTTCCTGATGAAAATATGATGATGATCCGGGACAAATTCGAAGCTATGGATGAATCCAAGACATCTATGCTGTATACATTAGGCTTAAAAGATCCAACTATGGCATTAATACTTTCCATTGTTGCTGGCGGATTAGGAATTGACAGATTTTATATCGGTGACACAGGTCTTGGAATAGCAAAACTGCTTACTTGTGGAGGTTGTGGAATCTGGACGATTATAGATTACTTTTTAATCATGAAAGTAACAAAGGAGAAGAACTTAGAAAAATTCATAACAGTCATGTAATGACTAGGCAAGAAGCTTTCACCCTATTGGGAGTTTATATATTGGGAATGGTGTGGATTATACTGAACAACATCTATGATATAAGCTTAGTGCTATGCCCTACTAAAATTCTCTTTGGTATTCCTTGCCCGGGTTGCGGAATGACTAGAGCCGTAAAGCTTTGTCTTGAAGGTGAGTTATTGGCAGCAGTACGGATGAATCCTAATATCATACTAGTTTGGATTATTCTTCCCATTGCTCCTTTCATCTTAATCACACAATTAGCAACAAAGAAAGATTATCTTGCAAGGATAAATGCCTGTTTAGATAAGAAGGTTTACCTCGTTATAATCCTAATCGCTGAAGGAAGCATATGGATATATAACATTGTCCGGCATATATAAGCGGATTTGACTGCATACTGCTTTATAAATATCGAATATCATAAAATAAAAAACTGAAAGATTATGAATATCAAGAATTTATTTATCATTGCCTGTGCAATGATGTTTACATTGTCCTTGTCAGCACAGACAAGAAAAGGTACTACAGCCAAGAGACCAACTACTGCGTCAAAAAGACCTGCACAACAAACAGCTTCTAAGCCGATATTGGTGGACTTAGGTTTGCCAAGCGGTACCAAATGGGCTGATAGAAATATTGGTGCAACAAGCGTTACTTCTGTTGGCGGCTATTATTCGTATGGTGAAACTGCAACCAAACAGATTTATACGTCAGATACATACACATTCAAGTCTGACATTACAAATATTGCAGGAACAGAGTATGATGTTGCAACAAAAAAGTATGGCAAGGGATGGAGCATTCCTACCGCCGAACAGTGGAAAGAACTGTTTGAGAGCTGTACCCTTGACTATATGGTAATCAACAAACTATATGTTGCGAAATTTACAGGACCAAATGGCAAATCCATTTATCTTTACTTCCCGCCTAATGATATATATGCTAGGGTTGGTAACATGGAAATGTCTAAACAAATATCGGCTAAACTTATGGCATTTATAACGGAAAATGAGACTTTCGTTAATTTATCACAACTAGCACAATACAACGGAATGACCGTAAAAGCGACGGAGGCTATATATAGAACTGCCAACAAGGAATCCCTAGCTCAGATATTAGCAATAATATCCGTTGAAAAAAACGGGAAGGTTAATCCGTCCCTAAAAAACGCAACCGTTCAGAATAGTGATCAAGCGATCTATGGCCTTCTAGTGCGTCCTGTTTTTAATAGTCCGAAAACAGAAAGTACTGAGGATACAGAACAAGATGAAATAGAACTACCAGAATAAGAACAATATGAAAAGAATACATTATAATATCCTAATAATCTGTTTTGCGCTTTTTAGTTTTATGACTACAAAAGCGCAGAACGCTTCTTCTGTCAAGTCTGCCAAAACTGTAGAACTCAATGCTTTGCTGAAAACAAAGAAATGGTCAATCTCTGATATTGCGAGATATATTCCATATAACATCTCAATGGTTGACGCATCTTTCAACACATGGCTTAAGAGCAAAGAAATAGTTTTCTACAAGGAAGTCAATGGGCAGAAGAAATTGGTTCTTCCTGAAGAAGTAGACAATGAACTGAAGGCAGACTATAAAGACAAACTTGGAGTGGAAACTCCTGCCAATTACTTTTCAGAATGGAAGAACTTTTTTGCAAAACGTTGTTATGCTCACGGTACTGCAGAATATGTTCTGGCTAAATATCAAAACAAGGAGATAACTTTTAAGGAATGCATTGATAAACTGAAAAATGCAGAAGACCAAAAGAGTTATGTGTCTTATATGAAGAGTTTTGTCTTCTATGCTATGCAGCAAGAGCCTACAGCATGGGATGATCTTAATGGAGCATTGAAGGACGTTATTGCTAAAAATAAGAAGACCGGTACTTGTCTTGCTTTCATGCTTTGCAGAACCAATAGTGACCCTAAGCAATGGGTGTCAATTATCAAACAAGTTCCCAGACCTTCAAAATTCTATAATGGTAGTAGCGATGATTCGTTTAGAGAAGATGCCACTATAATGACCACTGCATTGAATAAAATTGAGCCTATTAATTACAAGGATGAATATGGAGGTTGCCTTTCTGGTATAAATCTTTATTTAGACGGAAGAGTTATTATGCGCCGTACTAATGCAAATATACCTATAGCCACTCTTCATTCTGTACAAGAAGAGACGGATTGTCTGTCTGCATACAAAGGTCAAGACTACACGTTCCTATATAATCCAAATGGAGAAAATCTTTATGGATTTTTACAGGAAAAAGGAGGATGCTATCTGAAGTTAAAACCAGTAAAACCTACGCTATGGAGTGCAAATACAAAACGTTTGTCCAGTGAGCAGTTCGAATTAGTGGCTGGTTATAAGCTCAATAGTGCAGGAGATGTTATTGGAGAGTCGTATATAGGAATGTCAAAGCAGCGATTGTCTGAAGAACTCAAAAAGCCTCTCATGGGTTATGAAGATCTAGTCAGTCTTGGTGCTCAGGCTTCTGAGTATAAGAGACAAGAAGAGATAAACAAGGCTGACAATGAGTATATGTATAAGGAGGTAACTCAGCTCAGAAAGAAATATGGAGACAAACCTGTAGATGCGATGATAAAAATAGAGCCTTATGTTGGAATGCCAGAAGGAATTTTGAATGATTATATTGGTACAATAAAAGGTATCAAAGTAAAATTGTTTGAAAGAGTGTATCATTCTGTATGGAACAAATATCAGCTCTGTGGATTGTTACGCAGCTTGGGTAACAATATTACAGTTTGGTGTCTCAACGGAGTGGTTGAGCATGTTTATCACGACGGAAGATTATAAAAAAGTGAGTTCTTTGACATTTTCAGATAGTATTAAGGATTGTAAAAACAATGAACAGATAGAGAAGTCTGAAAAGTGCGGCTGCTTCAGCTGCTGCGAAATCTTTACGCCATCCGAAATCACAGATTACCTCCCTGATGAGCCGCCTACAGCCGAATGTCCCTTCTGCCATACCGACTCCGTAATAGGTGATGCCTCCGGCTTCCCTATCACCCAGGATTTCTTAAAGAAAATGAAGAAGAGATGGTTCTAGGCAAAATAAGGAAAATCGCCCTAATCCCAAGATTTATACCTATTTTGGGGATTACAATCCCCAAAAACATACTGAATTTTGGGATCAGAGCGATTTTTCAACGTTTTCATCTATCTTCCTCCCCAATCTCATGGGAGCAGTTTCACTTTTGGAAACGGACATTAAAGGGTGGTCTTTTACCGGAAAAAGGGGTTCTTCAAAAGAAAAAACATAGAAAAATAACTGCTATGAAAAATTGAACCGTTTTGAACCAATCTACTTTTATTTTTTTCATTAACTTTGCACCGAAATTATTTGAACACGCGAATTCAACAAGCAAGTGCAAAATTACGAAATGTTTTTGTAAAAGCACTCCT
>OICM01000164.1_pt1 | contig 29949 bp, 29 predicted proteins | sample 1581311 | NCBI WGS metagenome assembly OICM01 (sample SAMEA3882539, study PRJEB24775) | human gut metagenome | biome: human-associated habitat; feature: intestine environment; material: feces | place: Netherlands | collected 2009/2010 | reverse complement strand
GCTTTGCAGACGGTATGCCTGTCGGCATGCAGCTTATCGGCAAAGTTCTGGACGAAGAAACCGTGCTGCGCGCAGCCTACACCTTTGAACAGGCTACTGACTTCCATAAAGCAATGGCACCGCTGGGAGGTAACAAATAATGAAAAACTATATTACAGTTATCGGCCTTGAAGTACATGCCGAATTAAAAACCAAAACCAAAGCCTTCTGCTCCTGCTCCACCGAGTTCGGCAGCACGCCTAACACCCACGTTTGCCCCGTGTGCCTCGGCATGCCTGGCGCACTGCCGGTGCTGAACAAACAGGTTGTTGAATTTGCCATCCGTACGGGCCTTGCACTGGGCTGCGAAATTCAGAAATTCAATAAATTTGACCGTAAAAACTACTTTTACCCCGACCTTGCCAAAAACTACCAGATTTCTCAGTTTGACCAGCCGGTTTGCCTCGGCGGCCATATTGACATTGAAGTTGACGGCGTGCCCAAACGCCTTGGCATTACCCGCATTCACATGGAAGAAGACGCAGGCAAGCTGAACCACAGCGGCGCTACAATCAGTACTTCCGATTTCTCTTCCGTAGACTACAACCGCGCCGGCGTACCGCTTCTGGAAATCGTTTCCGAACCGGATATGCGCAGCGCCCAGGAAGCCCGCGCCTACATGGAACAGCTGAAGGCCATCCTGGAATACACCGATGTCAGCGACTGCAAGATGCAGGAAGGCAGCCTCCGCTGCGACGCCAACATTTCCGTCATGCCCGAAGGGGCCACGGAATTCGGCACCCGTGCGGAAATCAAGAACCTGAACTCCTTCCGCGCCCTGGAGCGCGCCATCGAATACGAAACGGAACGCCAGATCGAACTGATCGAAGACGGCGGCCACGTAGTGCAGGAAACGCGCACCTGGGACGACATCAACGGCGTCACCCTGTCCATGCGTTCCAAGGAAGAAGCCCACGATTACCGCTACTTCCCGGAACCGGACCTGGTGCCCATCAACCTGGACGACGCCTGGATCGACAAGATCCGCGAAGAACTGCCGGAGCTGCCGGCCCAGCGCAAGGAACGCCTCCTGAAGGAAGACGTGCCGGAAGAAAGCGCCGACCTGATCGTGTCCAACAAGAAGATGGCCGATTACTTTGACGAAGGCGCCAAGGGAACGAAGAACCTGAAAGCCCTGGCCAACTGGCTGCTGGGCGATGTGAGCGCCTTCCTGAATGCCGAAGGCGTCGAAATCGACGACCCGGCCTTCAAGATCACGCCGGACCATGTGGCCGGCCTGGTCAACCTGATTGACAAGGGCGTCCTTTCCAGCAAGCTGGCGAAGAAGGTCTTCGCGGAAATGCTGAAGGACAACGAGGCGCCGGAAGTGCTCGTCAAGAAGCTGGGCCTGGAACAGGTCAGCGACGCCGGCGAGCTGGGCAAGATGGTCGACGAAGTCATTGCCGCCAACCCGCAGTCCGTTGCGGACTTCAAGGCCGGCAAGAAGAAGGCCATCGGCTTCCTCGTAGGCCAGATCATGAAACAGACGCATGGCAAAGCCAACCCGGGCATGGTCAACAAGATGCTGACGGAGAAGCTGAGCCAGTAATGAATTTTGCAATGTGACAGAGGGGGTCACCAGTTATGGAAGTGGAACGCGGTGCCTGGGCGGAAATCAATTTGGACGCTGTGGCGAATAATGTGCGGGAGGCGAAACGCCTCCTGAAGCCGACGACGAAGCTCTGTGCCGTCGTCAAGGCGGATGCCTACGGCCATGGTGCCGTACCTGTCGCCACCGAGGCCGTGCGCAACGGGGCGGACTTTTTCGCCGTCGCCCTGTCGCAGGAAGGCATCGAGCTGCGCAACGCGGGCATTGACAAACCCATCCTGATTCTGGGGCCCATGCCGATTATGCCCGGCGTGGCGGACAACATCGTCCGCTATGAGCTGAGCCAGGCCGTGTTCGATGTGCGGCGCCTGGAGATCCTGAACCAGGCGGCGGAGACAGCGGGCAAGAAGGCCCGGGTCCACATCGCCGTCGATACGGGTATGAGCCGCATCGGCGTCCAGGTGGACGAAGCGGCGGACTTTGCCAAAAAGGTCGTGGCCTATCCCGGCATCGAGCTGGAAGGGATTTTTTCCCACTTCTGCTCGGCCGACGAGCAGGACAAGGACTTTACGGAACTGCAGTACGAGCGCTTCGAGAAGGCGGTCCGTTCCATTGAGAACGAAGGCATCCACATCCCTGTCAAGCATATCGCCAACAGCGCGGGCCTGTCCGAGCTGACGCAGTACCAGTGGGACATGAGCCGCCAGGGCATCACGCTCTACGGCATGCGTCCTTCCAGTGCCGTCGAAGGGTACGATGAATGTTACGATTCCTTCCGGCCGGTCATGACCGTCAAGACCCAGATCGGCTTCGTGAAGGACCTGCCGGCGGGCCGCACCGTCGGGTACGGACGGACCTGGACGGCGAAGCGGCCGACGCGGCTGGCCACGGTGCTGATCGGCTATGCCGACGGCCTCAACCGCCTGCTTTCCAACCGGGGGTACATGATCGTCCACGGCAGACAGGCGCCCATCGTGGGCCGCATCTGTATGGACCAGGCCATGCTCGATGTCACGGATATTCCCGATGTCAAAGTCGGCGACGAAGTCATCGTTTTCGGCGGCAAGGAACTGCCTTTCGAAAAGGCGGCGCAGTGGGCCGAAACAATCTGTTACGAACTGACCTGCAATATCAGCAAGCGGGTCCCCCGTATCTATGTGCGGGACAAGAAATGACGACGAAGGCCGGCGAACTGTTCGCCGGCCTTTTTTGCGTACAGCCTGCCTTCCGGGTGGTTTTGCGGAAGGCCGGGCAGTACATCGTATGGTGAATCGGAACTGAGGTGATTCGATTGATGAAGGATATTGAAGATAAGGAATGGCAGGGCTACGTGGTCAAGTGCACCACCGGCGAGTGGCCTGTGCCGGCCGGTTTCGTGAGTGACAAGAACAACTGGGTGTGCCGCGCCATCGTGGGCCGCGTGCTCTATTTCATCAAGGACCTGGAAGGGGCCCTGACGGTGCTGAGCACCATTGTGAACGATGTGACGCCCGACCCGGACGACCATCCTGCCGAGGGTATGTGCGAGTCGGAACATTTCGTCCTGAGCCTGCGCGACATTTCGGAAATCATCTGGAACCTGACGAAGAACGGCGACGCGACGCTCCAGTACCTGGACAAGGCGTTCAAGATCTGCCGCGCTTTCCCGTACCGGTTCCACACGGAAGCCCGCGGGGATATCTGGTACCGCCGGCTGAACGTGCTGGCGGAAAGCGGCCGCCGCGACGAGGCCATTGCGGACGCGAAGCGCATGGTGGAGGAAGAGAAGAAGGAAAGCCACGCGCCGGAACCGATCATTCCGGATCCCCTGTATGACAAGGTCAATCCCTATATTTTCTACAGCCTGCGTTTTCTGGCGGAACAGGCTTACAAGGACGGCAAGGTGGCGGACGCCTGCGCCCTCCTGGACGATGCCTACGCCTATTTCCCCCTGTCCCAGGCCGGTATCCGCGATGTGAAGAAGGCCCGGGCCACGACGGACCCGGAAGAGCGCTGGAAGGCCTGGCAGTTCTGCCTGTCCAACCAGTACCTGCCCTGGGAGAAGCAGCCCATCGTCAAGCTGCGCGACTGAGCAGGCGGCCGGGCGCGCAGCGTATTGCGCGGCTGGCTGTGCAGGGGCGGACGGCGTGACGGAGGGCGCCGTTCGTGTTATAATGTCAAAAACAGGGAGGGTGATTCCATGGCACGCATATTCTATTTCAGCGGCACGGGCAACAGCCTGGCCATCGCGAAACGGCTGGCAGAAGGACTGGAAGCCCGTCTGTGCAGCATTCCCGCCTATCTGGAGCACCCTTATCTGGTCAACGATGCCGTCGTCGGCTTCGTGAGCCCCGTCCACTGCACGGAGCTGCCGCCCCTGGTGGAGCAGTTCCTGAAGACGGTCCGCTTCGGCACGGGCACGGAATACCTGTTCGGCGTCGTCGATGCCGGTTCCATTACGGGTGATGCCCTGGGCGAAGCGGGCAACATCATCGCCAAGCGGCGCCTGCCGCAGCTGGTGATGAGCGCCGGCTTTCAGATCCTGCTGCCCGACGGGAGCATTTTGTTCACGACGCCGGGCAAGCGGCAGCAGCAGATGCTCGACGCCCTGGACGGACAGATTGCGGACATCGTGGCCACGGTGCAGCGCCGCGGGCTGAACGACAAGCACTGGGAACGCAATCCTGTCTGGATGCTGGGGAAGAAGCTCGGCTGGCCCGTCCTGTACGACTTTTTCCACGTCAAGGAACGGCACGTCGACGCGTCCCGCTGCGTGGGCTGCGGCACCTGCGTCCAGATCTGCCCTGTCCATTGTATTTCCCTGGAAAACCGCCTGCCCGTTTTCGGCGCGGGCTGTGTCAGCTGCTTCGGCTGCGCCCAGTGGTGCCCTAAACAGGCCATCGGCCTGGGACGCCTGCGTCCGTCGGCGGACAAGCAGTACCATAATCCCCTGGTCACGGCCTCGGAAATGGAAGAGGCCGCGCGCAGAGGGTGACTTTCCATTATAGTTCAGAACCCCAATCCCAATACATCTTTAGCAAAAATCTTTAGAGGAAGGAAGCCAATCAACATGAGCAAGTACAATCCCGTAACTCCGGAAGTGCTGGAAGAGTTGAAGAAGATCGTCGGGGAAAAGAATGTCAAGACCGACGAGGAAACGCTGGAACATTACAAGACCGACGAGGAAACGGACCCGAAGCTGATGCATCGTCCGGAAGTCGTCGTCTGGGCGGAATCGACGGAACAGGTGGCCGCCGTCATGAAGCTGGCCAACAAGTACGTGATTCCGGTGACGCCGCGCAGCGCCGGCACCAGCGTGTCCGACGGTGCCATTCCCACTCTGGGCGGCATTGTGCTGAGCCTGGAAAAGATGGATAAGATCCTCGAAATCAATGCCGATGCCATGTACGCCGTCGTCGAAGCCGGCGCCCGCACCATCGACATCCAGCAGGCGGCCCACGACAAGGGCATGCTCTATGCCGGCGACCCCTGCAGCGCCGAAAGCTGCCTGATCGGCGGCAACATCGCCACCAACGCCGGCGGCAACAAGGCCGTCCGCTACGGCACGACGCGCGACCAGATCTACGCCGTCGAAGTCGTCACCCCGACGGGCGATATCACGAACCTGGGCGCCCGCCTGAAGAAGAAGACCACGGGTTACTGCCTGGAACAGCTCATCATGGGCTCCGAAGGAACCCTGGGCATCATCACGAAAGCGACGCTGAAGCTGCTGCCCCTGGCTCCCTACAAAGTCGACGTGGCCGCGGTGTACGATGACCTGGACAAGGCCGTCACCCTGGTACCGAGCCTGCTGAAGGCCGGCCTGGAACCGACGAGCGTCGAATTCATGGACCACAACTTCCTGAAGAGCTCCTGCGATTATTCCGAAATCAAGCTGCCCCATTACGAAAACGAGAACGCCTGCTACCTGATCGTCAGCATGGAGACGTTCAGCGAAGACGACGCGGACAACAAGATGGAAAAACTGGCCGAAATCTGCGAAAACTCCGGCGCCATCGATGTCCTCGAAGCCGATGACCGCGTCTGGACGGTCCGCAAGAACTGCCTGGAATCGACCCGCTCCCTGAGCAAGGTGGCCCAGTCCGACGACCTGGTCGTGCCGGTGGACAAACTGGCCCAGTGCATCGAGCACCTCATGGAAGAAGCCAAAAAGTTCGACTTCACCATGTTCTGCCTGGCCCATGCCGGCGACGGCAACCTGCATTTCCTGCACATGAAGGGCGACATGTCCGATGAAGAGTGGGTGAAGCAGGAAGCGGCCTTCCACGCCATCGCCTATCCGTACGTGTACAGCCTGGGCGGCCGTATTTCCGGCGAACACGGCATCGGCGCCAAGAAGGTCGACGCCCTGGAAACCTACACCGACCCGGTGGAACTGAAGATGATGAAGGACATCAAGAAGGCCCTGGATCCTCTGGATATCCTGAACCCGGGCAAAGTCCTCAAAACGTACTGAGCAACCTGCAGAGGAGTCGCGTATGTTTAACAAAGTGCTGCTGGTCATGAGCCTGACGGATAAGACGGACCGCATGCTGGACGCGTTGTACAGCATCTGCTCCAATCCGGCGACCGAAGTGTGGCTCCTCCATGTCATGGAGGACGCGGCCCAGGCCAATCCGAACGGGGCGTACTACAAGCGCGTGAAACACCGCCTGGAAGACTACGCCAGGGAAATCCGGAATGCCGGCTACGACCATGTGCAGGTCCTGCTGCACCGCCACCTGAATGTGACGAACGATGTGCAGGACACGGTGGACGAACTCGATATCGATTTCGTCATCATGGGCTCCCACGACCGGGGCTTCCTGGAAGGCACCTTCCGCGGCAGCAACGTCTTCAACGCCGTCCGCAACGTCGATGTGCCGACGCTCATCGTGAAGGGGGACTACGACTGCAAGGATTTCCTGCGCCGCGTCCTTTTGCCGACGGATTTCTCCCGCGCCTCCCTGAACGCGCTCCGGATTTTGCGCAACCTGCGGGAGCAGGTGGGCGAGGTCATTTTCGTCCATGTCATTGAGGACCCCCGCGACCGCGACATCCGCGAGGACCGCGAAGTGGCCGAGGATATGCTGGAAGAGCTGCAGACGGAAATGCAGGACTTCGGCATCCGGGCGCGCTACGAGATCGTGCGGGGCCACGCCGCCTCCCACGAGGTCTGCCGCATCGCCGAAGAGGAAGACTGCAGTTTGATCTTTACGGGCGAAACGGGCCTGAGCCCCGTGCGCGGCATGCTGCGGCACAGCACGGCCCAGAACATCGTCCTGCACGCCACGCGGGCCCTGTGGATCATTCCCGACGAGGACAGCGACGACTGAGGGCTGCCCCGGACGGCCTGGCAGCATCTTTGTCCGCATGGTGCTGACAGAACGGCCCTTTTAGTTGATTTTTCGTACAATTGTATATATAATGTTATTAGTGTATGGTGAAAGGTGTTACACCGGTTTTGCATGTTACCGTGCATTGATAACAGGGTAGCAAACAAAATCTCCTCCTGCCGCAAGGCGGGGGAGATTTTTTGCTTGTATGGGCAATATAGAGAAGATATTACAAATAATGCCTAGATAAAAAGTGTGGCAGATTATGAAAGTGACCTGGACCAGGCCATTACAGACACCATCGACAATTTCGACAAAACAATGACCCATGAGCAGATGTTCAACGAGCTCATGCAGGCCCTGAGTGAAAACATCGGCGGCATCCTACCTGACCGGCGTCAACGCGGCCATCCAGGCCAAAGGCTGTATTTCCATCGGACAGACCAAGAACATCGTCCTGTCCCGGTTGAAAGACGCCATTTGCAAAAAACCGGCGGCTTTTGCCAAGTTTTTCCTTGACATCGCCGCCGGAAATCCTTATAATAATTTACGTGACTGAAACAAGTCGCGCTAAAACTTCAAATTCCTTTAATTCCTACAACCGGAGAGATGACCGAGCGGTTGAAGGTGCACGCCTGGAAAGCGTGTGTACGGGAAACCGTACCGAGGGTTCGAATCCCTCTCTCTCCGCCACTTAAAAATTACCGCAGCAGCGGTTTTTTTACTATGTACCGGCTTTTTTGTAAAACTGCAGGGGCAGGTCCTGCGCAATGGCGGCCTGTGAACCGTGTCAGGACCGGAAGGTAGCAGCACTAAGCGGATACCGTCATGTGCCGCGGGGGTGCCTGCTTCTGCAGCTTTACAAGGAAATCGGCGGCAGCCCGGATTGCTCCGGGCTGCTTTTTTATTGCGGCGGACCCGCGGCAGCGGCGGCGTCTGCCTTTATTGCGGCGGGACTGGAATTCCTGTATAATAGTAAGGTAATGTAACATAGGGCAGGTATGCATTATGGAAGAAAACGCAAAAGAATACAAAACATTATATCTGCGGTGGCGCCCGGACACGTTCGAGAAGATCGTCGGGCAGGAACCGGTCAAGAAGGCCCTGGTGAACGCCCTGACGACGGGGCGCATCGGCCACGCCTACCTGTTTTCCGGCCCCCGCGGCACGGGCAAGACGACGACGGCCCGCATCTTCGCGAAGGCCCTGAACTGTGAGCACGGGCCGACGGGACACCCCTGCGGCGTCTGCGAAAACTGCCGGGCCATTGCCGAGGGCCGTTCCCTCGACGTCCTGGAGATGGACGCGGCGTCGAACCGCAGCGTGGAAGACATCAAGAACCTGAACAAGAGCGTCGACTTTGCCCCGGCCAGCTGCCGCTACAAAGTCTACATCATCGACGAAGCCCACATGCTCTCGACCGATGCCTGGAACGCTTTGCTGAAGACCCTGGAAGAGCCGCCGGAACACGTCGTGTTCATCCTGGCGACGACGGAACCGGAAAAGGTGCTGCCCACGATTCATTCGCGGTGCCAGCGCTTTGACTTCCATCCCATCACGCTGGACGAAATCGCGGCCCATCTGCGCATGGTCGCCGACCAGAGCGGCATCAAGGCCGACGACGAGGCCCTGCGCCTGATTGCGGCGGCTTCCGAAGGCGGCATGCGCGACGCCCTGAGCCTGCTGGAACAGTGCAGCGTCATGGCCGACACGGTGACGGCCGACGTGGTGCGCTTCGCCCGCGGCGCCATCGGGCAGGAGGACATGCGCACCCTGGTCCGGGCCGTCGGCACGCGGGACATCACCTCCGCCCTGGAGACCCTGGACCGCCTCATCGGCAACGGCAAGGATGTGCGGCAGATCCTGCGGGAACTGTCCGTCTATTACCGGGCCCTGCTGCTTTACAAGGCGGACCCGGAGTACAAGGCCATCTACGTGACGGACACGGCGGAAGCCCTGGAAGCGGCGAGCCCTCTGTACACAGGCGGGCGGATCCTGGAAATCCAGGATATCCTGCGCCGCGCCCTGATTGAACTCACGGCGCCGACCCGCAGCCGCGTGACGGCGGAAATGTGCCTGTACCAGATGTGCGACACGGCACCGGCCAACCTGCGGGCCCTGGCGGAACGCGTCGTGGCCCTGGAGCAGACCGTGGCAACCCTGCAGCAGGCCTTGCAGAACGGGACCCCTGTCCCGGCCCGTCCGGCCGTGCAGGCCCCCAAGCCCGCGCCGGCACCGAAACAGGCTCTGCAGCCCGTCACACCGCCGCCTGTCACGCAACCGGCGGCACCGGTTCCCAAACCCGCCCCGGCACCGGCCGCGGCAGCACCTGGACCGGCGGCTCCCGCCCCCGCGCGGGCACCGAAACCGGCCGCACCGGCTCCGCAGGCAGCCCCGGCACCCAAACCGGCAGCTCCCGCACCGGCACCCGCCCCGGACGCCTGCGCGACCATCGAACCGTACAGCGGCGACTGGGCTGAAGGGGACGAACTGTGGGGCAAGGCCCTGCAGCTCCTCAAAGACGAAAAGAAGCTGGCCATCGAATCCTGCGCCCGCAACGGCCAGGTCCTGGCCATGGAAGGCGGCGTTCTCACGGTCTCGTATAAGAGCAAATTCCTGCGGGACCGCGTCATGCGCGACGATTACCGCACCGTGCTGGAAGAAGCGCTGCTGCGCCTGGCCAAACGGTCCATCAGACTGAACGGCATCGTCGGCACCGGCCGTCCGGCGGCGCCCCGCAAGGAACGGGCCGCCAAACCGGCGGACGACGCCCTGTCCCCGGACAGCGTGCCCGAAAACGTGCGCAAAGCGGCCCAGGCCTTCGGCGGCACCATCCACAAGGCCTGAACGCAGACAGCGGCACAGCGCGAAAAGTTCGCAAAATCTTAACAAACCGCGGTTGACAACAGCCGCGCGATATACTATTTTGTAGCAGGAAATAAGAAAAAGACCGGCCATGCCGGTCACAGGAGGTATAGATATGAGCAAAGGTATGAGAGGCGGTTTCCCCGGTATGGGCGGTTTAGGCAACATGCAGGGCATGCTGCAGAAAGTCCAGAAGATGCAGGCCCAGATGCAGAAGGCCCAGGAGGAACTGCAGGCCCGCACGTTTGAAACGACGGCCGGCGGCGGTGCCGTCAAAGTCGTCGTGACCGGCAAAAAGGAAATGCAGTCCATCACCATCGACCCCCAGGTCGTGGACCCGGACGATGTGGAAATGCTGCAGGACCTGATTGTGGCCGCCGTCAACGAAGCCATGAAGGAAGTGGACCGCGTCAGTGAAGAAGAAATGGGCAAGATCACGGGCGGCGTAAAACTTCCGGGCATGTGAAATGGCCGGCCTCATCAAGCCGCTCAACAATGTCTATGACCAGCTGCGCCGCCTGCCGGGCGTGGGCAATAAATCCGCCCTGCGGCTGGCGTACCATATCATCGATATGAAAGAGGAAGACGTCCGTCGTCTGGCCGAAACATTGGTGGCGGCAAAACAGAACGTCCGCCTGTGCAAGACCTGTTTCAACCTGACGGACGGGGAGACCTGCAGCGTGTGCGCCGATGAGAAACGGGACCACGGCACCATCTGCGTCGTCGAACAGCCCCAGGATGTCATGGCCATGGAACGCAGCCACGGCTACCAGGGCGTCTACCACGTGCTGCACGGGTGCCTGTCGCCCCTGGACGGCATCGGTCCCGAAAACCTGAAAGTGAAGGAACTGATCCGCCGCGTCGAGACGGGCCGCGTGCAGGAAGTCATCCTGGCGACGAACAGCGACGTGGAAGGTGAAACCACGGCCGCCTATCTCGCCCAGCTCCTGCGTCCCCTCAACGTCCGCGTCAGCCGCATCGCCCAGGGCCTGCCCATGGGCGGCGATTTGGAATACGCCGACGAGGTCACCCTCGCCAAAGCACTGGAAAACCGCACGGAACTGTAAGATGTCCCGTCCGCTATATCCGGCAATTCGTCCGGGAAAGGAGGCTCCGCTATGGAAGTCCTGTTATATCTGATTTGTGCCGTCGTCATTTTGTTCATCATCGTGAAACTGCTCACGCTGCCCTTCAAACTGGTTTGGAACGGCATTCTCGGGGCCATCATCCTGTGGCTCTTCAACCTGGTGGGCGGCCTCTTCCACGTGGCCGTGCACATTACGGTCCTCAAAGCGCTGATTGCCGGCTTCTTCGGCATTCCCGGCGCGGTGGTCGTCATCCTGTGGGAATTGTTCGCCAAGTGACAAAGGACTATACCAAATATGGCATATACTGATTTAGATGCAATGGCCCAATGGCTGAAGCAGGAAATGGGAACCCGCAAACCACGGCTGGACAATGTCGGCGTGGTCTCGCGGGTTGCTTCCGTTTTGCTCCTTTTTCTGCCGGGACCCGAAGGACCGGAGCTTGTATTCGAAGTGCGGTCCAGCAAATTGAACTGGCAGCCCGGGGACATCAGCTTCCCCGGCGGCAGCCGCGAGAACGGCGACCGCAACTTCGCCGAAGCGGCCGTCCGCGAAGCCATGGAGGAGCTGGGCGTGCGCCCCGCGGATATCCGCCTCTGCGGCACCCTGGACTTTTTCGCCGCCCACAACACTTTCATGATCTACCCCTTCGTCGGCGTGTGGCAGCCCGGCCAGAAAGGCTGCCGCCTGGACCTGGCGGAAGGCCGGGACTTCCCCCGGGGGGACCATCCCGACTTCCAGCACTGGCACTACAACCGCGACGAAGTGGCGGAACTCTTTACGGTGCCCCTGCGTCATCTGCTGAACCAGCAGCCGCGGGTGGCCACCTCCGTCGTGACCATGACCCATACGGACGATTTCCCCTACGACCTGCTGCCGGGGACAAAACCCGACTGGTCGCGCGTGCGGAAATATCCGATTTACTTTTACACATACCAGGACCACGTCATCTGGGGCATCACCGCCGCCATCCTGCATGGCTTCCTGGAACGTTTCCGGAAGGGACTGGTGAAGTTTGCATAAAATCATCGCACTGCTGATCGTGGTGCTCGCCGTGTTGGGCTGGGGGCTGCGGTCGTTCTTCAACGACACGCCCGACGGCCTGATCTCGGGCAAAAAGAACATCGTCGTCATGGGCTGCGACTCCCGCAAAGGGGATACCGGCCGCAGCGACACCCTGTTCGTGGTCATGATGGACCCGGACAACAAAGGGGCGGCCCTGCTCTCCATTCCCCGTGACACGCGCGTCAAAATCAAAGGCCACGGCTGGGACAAAATCAACTCCGCCTACGCCTACGGCGGCCACGAACTGACGCAGAAGACCGTCCGCGACCTGCTGGGTATCAAGATCGACAACTACGTCGTCATCGACTTCCAGGGCTTCAAAGACCTGGTCGACGTCATCGGCGGCATCGACATCAACGTGGAAAAGCGGATGTATTATTACGATCCGTACGACAACTTCAAGATCGACCTGCATCCCGGCATGCAGCACATGGACGGCAAAACGGCCATCCAGTATGTGCGTTACCGCGATGCCGAAGGGGATATAGGCCGTATCCGCCGCCAGCAGAAATTCATCCTGGCGATGTATAAGAAAATCACGTCCGCCAACATGCTGGTCCGCATTCCGAGCCTGGCCAAACAGATCATGTCCATGATCAAGACGGACATGAGCATGAAGGACATGCTGGAAATGGGCAAGGCCCTCCATGACATGATGGAAGCCGGCGGCCTCAAGATGGCCATGGTGCCAGGCACGCCGAAATACATCGGCGGCATCAGCTACTGGCTGCCGGATATCCCGAAAATGCGCCGGCTCATGGCCCAGATGCAGGATGTCAAGATGAATGATAAGTTCCGTGCCAACACGGAAGCGCTGGAACGCGTCTACAACGAGCCGGAGGCTGTCACCGACAAGGACGCCGAAGCCGAAAAGGCCAAAGCCGACAAGGAAAAGGCGGAAAAGGAAGCCAAAGAGAAGAAGGCCAAAGAAGAAGCTGCCAAAAAGCAGAAGGCCGCCGGCGAAATGCAGGCGACCCGCATCGTCCACCTCGTCAACTGCACGGGGAAGGACGCCCTGGGCGATAAAGCCAAGCGCCAGCTCGAACGGGCCGGCTTCCGCGTCATCATGCAGGGTACCGGCAGCACCCGGTCCCGCACGATGGTCGAAGGCAACAGCACCGGCAACGCCGTAGCGGACTCCCTGCGCCGCATTCCCTTCGACCACGTGACCCATTCCCGCGATGTGAAAGGCGCTGGCTTCGACGGCACCATTTTCCTCGGGAAAGACTTCCATTAATGGTCTTTCCGGGACCTCTGAAAACGCCGCTGAATTGTCTTGATTTGCACGCATTCCGGGACAATTCAGCCCCTATTGAAAAGAACACCGGAATCCGCTCCCAGAGCCGAATCCGGTGTTCACAAATCCTTCATAATTTACCCTTGTTTCGGGATTGCATTTTGTATACAGTCATGTTATAGTAAGAGTGTAATAAATCAGCCCCTCATTTGGCCCTTTTCGAAGGGCTTTTTTTTTGCCCTTTTTACCGGGCCTCAGCCCTTCTTCGGCACCCGCTTCAGCGACAGGCCGATGCGGTTGCGGGCTTCGTCGATGCTGATGATCATGACGTCGACGATATCCCCTGTGCTGACGACATCGAGGGGGTGTTTGATGCGGCGGTCCGTCAGTTCCGAGCGGTGGACCAGGCCGTTGACTTTCAGGCCGATGTCCACGAAGCAGCCGAAGTCCACGACGTTGCGGACCGTGCCTTTGACGATGGAGCCGATCTGCAGGTCGCTCAGTTTGGCGACGTGGCGGCGGCTCATGGGGGCCGGGGAGTCCTCGCGGGGATCGCGGCCCGGCCGGGACAGGGCCTGGAGGATGTCCGTGACGGTGGGCACGCCGGCGCCGAGGCGGGCGGCAATGCGTTCGGGATCCGCTTTGGCGGCAGCCAGCTGGACGGCCGCGCTGTCGGAGTTCCCTTTCGGGCAGCCCAGCTCCTGGAGGATCTGCTCCGTCAGGGCGTAGCTTTCGGGATGGACGGGTGTGTTGTCCAACGGTTCCGTGCCGCCCTTGATGCGCAGGAACCCGGCGGACTGCGTGAAAGCCGCCGGTCCCAGGCGGGGCACCTTCAACAGCTCTTTCCGGTTCCGGAAGGGGCCGTTTTCATTGCGGTACGCGATGATGTTCCGGGCGATGGTGCCGTTGATGCCGGACACATAGCCCAGGAGGGCCGGCGAGGCCGTGTTGAGTTCGACGCCGACGTGGTTGACGCACGATTCGACGACATCCGTCAGGGCTTTGCCGAGCTCCTTCTGGTCTACATCGTGCTGGTATTGGCCGACGCCGATGGCCTTCGGCTCGATTTTGACGAGTTCCGCCAGGGGGTCTTCGATGCGGCGGGCGATGGAGACGGCGCCGCGGAGGGAGACGTTCAGGTCCGGCAGTTCGTCCCGGGCCAGTTCCGAGGCGGAGTAGACCGAGGCGCCGGCTTCGCTGGTAATGACATATTTCAGGTCCAGTTTGTATTTGGCGATGAGGCGGGACGTGAATTCCTCCGTCTCATAGGAAGCCGTGCCGTTGCCGATGGACACGAGGGTTGCGCCATAGCGGCGGACCAGGTCCATGAAATGCGCTTCCGCTTCCTCCTGCTGGTGCCGGCTGCCCGTCAGGTAGAGCGTGTCCGTGGCGAGCACCTTGCCCCGGGCGTCGATGACGGCGGTCTTGCAGCCCGTGCGGTAGCCCGGGTCGAGGCCGATGATGGTGTGCCCGGCGATGGGCTGCTGCAGGAGCAGCTGGCGCAGGTTGGCGCTGAACACGGAAATGGCCTGCTTGTCCGCCTTTTCCGTCAGTTCGTTGCGGATTTCCCGTTCCAGGGACGGAAAGATCAGGCGCTTGTAGGCGTCGGCTGCGGCCAGACGGTACCACAGGGCGTACAGGTCATGCGGCGCGAGGCCGGCCAGGGCGGGGGCGTCCAGCCGCACTTTGGCGGCCGCCGCGCGGGCTTCGTCCGTGGCCGCGGCGGGGGACAGGTGATGCACGTGCAGGGCCTGGCAGAGGCGGCGGACCATGGCCTCTTCGTCGTACACGAGGGACACTTTCAGGTATTTCAGCCGTTCCCCGCGGTTCAGGGCCAGGATGCGGTGGGGCGGAATCTGGCGCACGGCCTCGCTGTACTCCTTGTACATGAGGAAATCCTTGCCCGTTTCCTCGTCCGTCACCAGTTCCGCCGTGAGCCGGGCCCCGTCCCACAGCGCTTTGCGGGCCAGGGCGCGCAGGGACGCCTCGTCGGCGATATCTTCCGCCACAATCCAGAGCGCTCCCTGCCAGGCGGCCGCCGCGTCGGGGACATCCTTTTCGGGGTTCACGTAAGACGCGGCCAGGGCGGCCGGCGTCTCCTTCGTATCCTGTTGGAATACGATGTAGTTGGCCAGCGGTTCCAACCCTCTCTGGCGGGCCAGCTGGGCCTTGGTCTGCTTTTTGGGCCGGTAGGGCAGGTACAGGTCTTCCAGTTCCTGCATCTTTGTGGCCTGCTGCAGCTGCTGTTCCAGTTCGGGCGTCAGTTTTTCCTGGCCGGCAATGGACGCGAGGATTTCGGCGCGCCGTTCTTCCAGTTTGCGTAAATACTGCGCCCGCGCTTCGACCTGGCGGATCTGTTCCTCGTCGAGGGACCCGGTCATCTCTTTGCGGTACCGCGCGATGAACGGCACCGTGTTGCCGCCGTCGAGCAGTTCCAGGGTGACTTCGGCCTGCCGGGGCCGTATGTGGAGCTCCTTCGCGAGGAGCGAAACAATGGTATCCATAGTATAGTGCGCCGCAGGGTGCGGCTCCTCCTTTCGCCAGTCAGACTGTCCTCATTATACCACATCGGGCTGGTTTGCTGACGGGATTGGAAAATATATCTTATTTTGACGAACTATATACATAATAAATATTTTCCAAAAAAAATTCGTTTAAAATTAAAAACGCTATTTACTTTTAGTACTAAAAGAAATATAATAGGTGTGGCAGATTAAAACCGTAGGGGGTTTTATGGGACGATGTATTTACTGGAAGTCGCGTTCCAAGGTTCTGCCGGAAAAGGAGGCAGGTATGTTTAGTGGTATGGAAGTAGCCAAGATATTAAGAGATAACGGCTACAAAGTGACGCCTCAGCGCCTCGCGGTTTATGATTGTCTTGCTCACACCAAGAGCCATCCCAATGCCGAGATGCTGTACCGGGCTTTACAGCCCCAGTTCCCGAGCATGAGCTTTGCAACGGTGTACAAGAGCATTGAAATCCTGAACCGCTTGAACCTGGTCAAAGTATTGAATACGGGTGAAGAAAGCTTCCGTTATGATGCGGATATCAGCAATCACCAGCATATTCAATGCGTACGCTGCGGTCGTGTGGATGATCTTCGTATGGACGCTTCGGCTTTTGTCGACGAAGCCGAAAAGGAAAGCGGCTACGAAGTCAAGGGTGAAGAAGCCTACTTCTTTGGCATTTGCCCTGAGTGCCGTAAAAAATCGGCGAATTGATCCGCATTGACGCAGGTCCGGCCTGTCCAGGCAATGAAAAAGCGCCTTTCGCAAAGAGGGGCGCTTTTTTCGCGCCCAAAACGGCCTGCGGCCGCCCGGCGGCGTGAAATTTGCGTGAAATATGGCGGCCGGCCCTGTTAAAACAATGGGACTTTGATATAATGTCCTTATACGGAAAAACCTGTTAGGAGGCATTGTCCATGGCATTGCGTGAACATATCGAGCATACGCTGCTCAAACCGGAGGCACAGGTCCGGGATATCGAAAAACTCTGTGCGGAAGCGAAAGAACATCATCTGCTGGGCGTCTGCGTCAACCCCTGCTACGTGTCGATGGCGTCGCGGCTGCTGACCGGTACGGACGTAAAAGTGGTGACGGTGATCGGGTTCCCCCTGGGGCAGAACGAAAGCTTCGTGAAGGGCCTGGAAGCCCGCCGCGCCGTGGAAAACGGGGCGGACGAGGTGGACATGGTCCTCAATGTGGGGGCCCTGAAAGACCACAACGACGCCTATGTGGTGGAAGATATCCGCGAAGTCGTCATGGCGGCGACGCCGGCCGACGTGAAGGTCATCCTCGAGACGTGCCTGCTGACGGACGAGGAAAAGGTGCGTGCCTGCCATCTGGCCGCCAAGGCGGGAGCGAAGTTCGTCAAGACGAGCACGGGCTTCAGCAAGGGCGGCGCCACGGTGGACGATGTGGCCCTGATGGCGAAGGAGGCCGGTCCGCTGGGCCTGCAGGTGAAGGCCTCCGGCGGCATCCGCACGCTGGAAGCGGCCCGGGCCATGCTGGCTGCGGGCGCCGCGCGCATCGGCTGCAGCGCCGGTGCGAAACTGGCTGCGGAAGACGAAGCCGACGCCAAGGCAGGCAAGGCATGACGCCCAGCGTGTTCCAGGTAGCGGTGCTGGCCAGCGGCAGCAAAGGCAATGCCACGCTGGTGCGCTGCGCGTCGGGCTCGTTCCTCATCGATATGGGGATTTCCTGCACGCGGGTGAAACAGGCCCTGCAGAGCCTGCACCTGCGCATGGAGGAGCTGACGGCCGTCTTCCTGACCCATGAACACATCGACCATGTGCGGGGGCTGCCGACCTTCTGCAAACATTACGACATCCCGGTTTTCGCGAGCCGGGGCACCTGGCAGGGGACCGGTTCGACGTGCCGCATGGACATTTCCCGCGTGGCGGCGGAGATCCTCAACCCCGGCGAGAGCGCCGTCTTTCACGGTTTGCGCGTCGAAAGTTTCCCTACATCGCACGATGCGCTGCAGCCGTCCGGCTATGTGTTCCACCTGGGGGACCACCGCTTCGGCTACCTGACGGACACGGGCTATGTGAGCGACCAGGCGCGGCGCTCCCTCGACGGGGCCGAAGTCCTGGTGCTGGAGAGCAATCACGACACGGTGATGCTGAAGAACGGCCCGTATCCGCTGCCTTTGAAGAAACGGATTTTGAGCGCCCGGGGTCATTTAGCCAATGACGCCGCGGCGAATTTCCTCGCTTCGCTCGACCAGATGCCGCGCGAAGTGTTCCTGGCCCATCTGAGTCAGGAGAATAATACGCCGCAAGTGGCCCTTGCCACGGTGCAGGGCCTGGTGAAGCAGCAGCGGCCTGCTTCGGATGTGCAGTTCTTCGTCACTTCGCAGGATGCGGTGACGGAGAATGAGGAATGGAGGGTAACCTATGAACCATCCTTGTTTTGAGAAGAATAAGGGCCGGAACCTGCCGAAAAAGGCGGCCGGCCTGTTGATGACGTTCGTGTTCCTGTTCTCCCTGGCCCTGACGGGCTGCGGCTCGGCTCAGAACAAGCAGCCGTCCCAGCCTGCCCAGTCCCAGATGACGGAACAGCAGCAGCAGGCCAAGACGGCCCAGGAAAATGAAAAGAACATGTCCGGCGCGCGCAACACGCCCATCGTGAAGGCGGCGCGCATGGTCGGCCCGGCCGTGGTCGGCATTACGAACAAGGCCTATGTGCGCGATTTCTTCAACCGCGTGCAGCTGGCCGAACGGGGCACGGGCTCCGGCGTCATTTATGACAAGTCCGGCCTCATTGTGACGAACAACCACGTCGTCGAAGGCGCGTCGGAAATCGTCGTGAGCCTGTCCGACGGCACGAGCGTGCCCGGCAAGATCCTCGGCACGGACCCGGCCACGGACCTGGCCGTCGTCAAGATTGACGCGCAGAACCTGCCCGTGGCGGAATTCGGGGATTCGTCCGACATCCAGGTCGGCGAACCGGCCATCGCCATCGGTAACCCGCTGGGCCTGGAATTCCGCGGGAGCGTGACCGTGGGCGTCATTTCCGCCCTGAACCGCTCCGTCCAGGTCGGCGAACGGAATTTCAACCTGATCCAGACCGACGCGGCCATCAACCCCGGCAACTCCGGCGGCGCCCTGGTCAATGCCGACGGCAAGGTCATCGGCATCAACAGCGCCAAGATCGCCGTTTCCAGCGTTGAAGGCATCGGCTTCGCCATCCCCATCAATTCCGTGAAACCCATCATCAAGGAACTGGCGGAAAAGGGCAAGGTGGCCCATCCGTACGTCGGCGCGTCCCTCATTGACAAGACCATTGCCGAACATTACGGCTTTGACGCGGACCTGAAGGGCGGCCTGCTCATCATGAAGCTGGCCAAGAACGGACCGCTGGCATTGGCGGGCGCCCATACGGGCGACATCATCCTTGCCTTTGACGGCAAGAAGACGTCCAGCGTGGCGGACCTGCGCGACGAGATCAACAAGCACAAGGCAGGGGACAACGTGACCGTGACGATCCTGCGCAACGAGCGCGAAATCACCTTGTCCGTCACCCTGCAGGAATACCCCGGCTGATAGAAGACCGGGAAAGGAGGCGCGCGTATGCGGATCACCATCGCCTGCGTGGGCAAGCTGAAGGAAAAGTACCTGACGGCCGGCGTGGAGGAGTACGCCAAGCGGCTCCAGCCCTTCTGCAAATTCGAAATCGTCTCCATCAATGAGGAAAAGATGCCCCAGGATCCGTCGGACGCGGAAAAGGAACAGGTGCTGGAAAAGGAGACGGAGCGGCTGCTCAAGATCATTCCGGACAATTCCTACGTCATCCTGCTCGACCTGCAGGGCCGGCAGCTGACGTCGCCGGAACTGGCCGGCGTCTTCGACAACCTGGCCCTCCACGGCGTGAGCCACATCACCTTCGTCATCGGCGGGGCCTTCGGCTACACGGACGCCCTGCGCGAGCGGGCCGATTTCCGCTGGTCCTTCTCGAAGCTGACCTTTACGCACCAGATGATCCGCCTTATGCTGACGGAGCAGATTTACCGGGCCTTTAAGATCAGCCGGGGCGAAAAGTACCACTGGTGAAACAGGGGCTGGGGGCCGGTTCGGCAGCTTCCTCGAAAAAATTCACAAATTGGGTCTGTACAGATTCAACTTTTTCTGATAATATAATGCCGTAAATTGAATAAACGTGCTGCGGGACCTGACGGATCAGTGGAATCAACCACGTGGACCGGAGCATAATGAATCAGCCGACCGTCTGGGCATAAGTGATTGCCCGGACGGTCGTTTTTTTCGTCCGCCCGGTGCAAAGGAGGACTCACTATGAAGAACAAGTGGCTCATCGCGTTGTCTGCCGTCGGTATCCATATCTGCATCGGCAGCGTCTATGCCTGGAGCGTCCTCACGCGCCCCATTATGGCGTCCATGGGTTTTTCCCAGAAAGAGGTGACGTGGATCTTCTCCATCGCCATCCTGTTCCTGGGCCTGTCCGCCGGTTTCCTCGGAGACTACGTGGAAAAGTACGGACCCCGTAAAAGCGGCCTGGCGGCAGCGTGCTTCTTCGGCACGGGCATGCTCGGCAGCGCCCTGGCCTTGCACCTGCACAGCCTCGTTTTACTCTACCTGTTCTATGGCGTCATCGGCGGCATCGGCCTCGGCATCGGCTATATCACGCCCGTTTCCACGCTCGTGAAATGGTTCCCGAAACACCGCGGCTTCGCCACGGGCCTCGCCATCATGGGCTTCGGCTTCGCCGCCCTCATCGCCGGTCCGCTCATGCAGCGCATTGTGGCGACCCTGGGCCTGATTCCGAACTTTCTGATCCTGGGCTGCGCCTACATCGTCATCATTTCCGCGTCGGCCCTCTACCTGGCACCCCCGCCGGACGAATTCCTGAAGGCCAACGGCCTGCCGGTCGCGTCCCACGGGAACGATGTACAGGACCGCAAGGCCGGCAAACTGGACAAGCTGAAGACCGTAGCCGTCAAGCTGGCGGACCACCCGAAAATGGGGAAGATGCTTCCCTGCGTGGACGCCTTCAGCGCCAAGGAAGCCCTGCAGACCTGGCATTTCTACGCCCTGTGGTGGATCTTCTTCATCAACATTTCCTGCGGCATCGCCCTGCTGGCCGTGGCTTCGCCCATGGGCCAGGAAGTGGTCGGCATGACACCCGCCCAGGCAGCGTCCATGGTCGGCATCATCGGCCTCGTCAACGGCGGCGGCCGCATCATCTGGTCCACCGTGTCCGATTATCTCGGCCGGCGCAACGTCTATGTACTCTTCTTCCTGATTGAGATCGGCGCGTTCTACGCGCTGGCTTCCACGACGGACAGCTTCCTGTTCCAGGCGCTGGTCCTGCTCATCATCTCCTGCTACGGCGGCGGCTTCTCCTGCATGCCCGCCTACCTGTCGGACCTGTTCAGCACGAAGGAACTGAGCGCCATCCACGGCAAAATCCTCACGGCGTGGGGCATTGCCGGCATCATGGGCCCCCTGGCCCTGTCCGTCATTTACGAAAACACGCACAGCTATTCGCTGACGCTGTACTTTTTCTCCGGGTGCTTCGTCCTGAACCTCGTCATCGCCCTGGTTCTCAAGTGGCGTACTTCGCACCATGTCATCCTGCAGATGATGCGCGAACAAAGTAACGCATGATCTATATAATATCCATACCACACTCACATACTTTGTCTTGCTTTGCGGTCTTCCAGCAGACCGCTATTTTTTTGCACTTTTGCGCCGTTATAGTATAATAAGACGTATCGTGTCCGGACGGCGCCGCGCGGCACCGTCCCGGACGAAACCTGAATTTCCGGAGGCACAGACATGCTGCTTCTTACTATTGAAGGGCTGGCGCACAGCTACGGCGTGCGCACCCTGTTCAAAGATGTCAATTTCAATATCAGTACCGGTGACAAGATCGGCGTCATCGGCGTGAACGGCACGGGCAAATCCACCCTGCTGCGCCATATCGCCACCCTGGACGGCGGACGCGACGGGGACACGGGCGTGCCGGGGAAGATCACGCCGAACGGGCGGTGCGTCATCGAGTACCTGCCCCAGTATCCGCCCTACGACCCGCAGGCGACGGTCATGGAACAGATCTTCCGGGGCAATTCGCCCATGATGGTGCTCCTGCGCCGCTACAAGAAGGTCCTGCAGGAGACGGCGGACCACCCCGAGGACAAGGGCGTCCAGCGGCGCCTCCTCGAAGTGCAGCAGGAAATGGACCGCAACTTCGCCTGGCAGCTGGAAAGCGAGGCCCGGGCCGTGCTGACGCGCCTGGGCATCACGGACATGGACCAGCCCGTCGGGGAACTGTCCGTGGGGCAGCGCAAGCGCGTCGCCCTGGCGGGGGTGCTGGTGCGTCCGTCGGACCTGCTGATCCTCGACGAACCGACGAACCACATGGACAGCGCCACCGTGGCTTGGCTGGAGGGCGAGCTGGCGAAGCGCAAGGGAGCCCTGCTCATGGTCACCCACGACCGCTACTTTTTCGACCGCGTCGTGAACCGCACGCTGGAACTGGACAACGGCCGCGCGTACCTGTATAAGGCGAATTACACGGGCTTTCTGGAAAAGCGGGCCGAACGGCGCCAGCAGGAGTCGGCGGCGTACCGCAAACTGCAGAACATCTACCGCCGCGAACTGGCCTGGATCCAGCGCGGGGCCGAAGCGCGCCGCACGAAGAAGAAGGACCGCGTGGAACGCTTCCAGGATATCGAGGCCGCGGCCAAAGAGAAGGTCGTGAACCGCGAGCTGGAAATTTCTTCCGCCGCGTCTCGCCTGGGCAGGACGGTCATCGAACTGGACCGGGTCAGCGCGCAGTACGACGGCCATTATTATATCCGCGATTTCAGCTATATCCTGCTGCGCAACGACCGCGTGGGCATCGTGGGCCCCAACGGGGCGGGGAAGACGACCCTCATGGACATGATCGCCGGCCGGCGGGAACCGGACGGCGGCACCATCAAACGGGGCCAGACCGTCAAAATCGGCTATTTCTCCCAGACGAGCGAATTTCCCGACCCGAAGGAAAAAGTGCTGGAGTACATCCGCGACGCCGGGGACTACGTGCTGACGGCCGACGGGGAGCGGATCAGCGCCGCCATGATGCTGGAACGCTTCCTGTTCCCGCCGGAACTGCAGTGGGTGCCCGTGGGCAGCATCAGCGGCGGCGAGCAGCGGCGCCTCTTCCTGCTGCGCATCCTCATGGAGGCGCCGAACGTGCTGCTGCTGGACGAACCGACGAACGACCTCGACATTCCCACCCTGTCCGTCTTGGAAGAGTATCTGGACAGCTTCCCCGGCGCCGTCATCGCCGTGTCCCACGACCGCTATTTCCTGGACCGCTTTGCCCGGAAGATTTTCGCCGTCGGGGCGGACGGGCGCCTGACCCAGTATCCCGGCGGCTACAGCGACTACGAGGCCGCGGTCCGCGGCACGGAGCCCGAACCGGACCTGCACGGCCAGGTCCTGTGGCAGGCCGCGGACGAGGCACCGGCCCGGGACGGGGCGTCCCGCCGGGAGACCCCGCGGGAAACTGCCCGGGAAGAAAATCCGGACGAGGCCGCCCGGAGCGGCGGAACGGAAGCCGCGGCGGCCGAAGGCCCGCGGAAGATCACCTTCAGCGAAAAGGTGGAACGGGACAATCTGGAAGAGAAAATCGCGGAGCAGGACGCCATCCTGAAGATGCTGAACCTGCAGATCGAGCAGGCCGGCGGCGATTTTGAGAAACTGGCCGGCCTGACGAAACAACTGGAAGAGGCGCAGCGCAAGGAAGACGCCATGATGGAACGCTGGGCGTACCTGAGTGAACTGGCGGAGTCCTGACCCCTGCGTGCCTGCTTCCCTGACATTTGTATGAGTTTGCCATGAACCTGAAAGAAAGACTTTTCGGAACGGACGTGCGCGCCAAGTACCGGCGCTTCTTCAGCGTCATGATTCCGATCTTCATTACGCAGACCGCCATCATCGGCATGAACTTCTGCGACACCGTCATGAGCGGCCACGCCGGCGCATCCCAGCTGGCGGGCACGTCCATCGGCGGCAATATCTGGATGCCCGTCTTCACGACCCTGAACGGCATCCTGACGGCGGCCATGCCCATTACGGCGCAGCTGCTGGGCGCCGGGCGGCGCGACGGCATCGTGCGCGTCATCCGCCACGGCCTGTGGCTGGCCCTGGCCCTGGCGGCGCTCTGCTATGCCGCCGGCTGGCTCTTCCTGACGCCCATCGTGCAGCACTTGGGCGTCGAGGCCGAAGTGGCCCGCGTGGCCGTGTGGTACCTGGCCGGCATCGGCATCGGCCTCGTGCCCTTCTTCCTCAACAACGTGCTGCGTTCCCTCATCGATACCCTGGGTGGCACGCATCTCACGATGATGGTCTTCCTGACGACGCTGCCCGTCAACGTGTGCCTGAACTACGTGCTCATTTACGGCAAGCTGGGCCTGCCGGCCCTGGGCGGCGTCGGCGCCGGCATCGCCACGGGCCTGACGAACTGGTTCGTCTTCGCCTTCTTCTGCCTGATTTTGCGAAAGGACGCGCGCTACAGGGACATCCGCATCCTGGAGCGGCCGCTGCTGCCGGATCTGTCCCTTATTGCGGAATTTTTGCGCATCGGCGTGCCCATCGGCCTCTCCATTTTCGTGGAGACGAGCATTTTCGGCGCCATCGCCTTCCTCGTCGCCAAATTCGGCACGGAGACCATTGCGGCGTCCCAGGCGGCCATGAGCTTCACGAGCCTCGTCTACATGATCCCCCTGAGCGTGTCCCTGAGCATGACCATCCTCGTCGGCATCGAAGCAGGGGCCCGGCGCTGGCTCGGCGCAGAGCACTACGGCAACGTGGGCCTGTCCTTCAACTGGACCTGCGCCCTCATCATCCCGAGCCTCATCTACCTGGGCCGCGACGGCATTGCGGCCCTCTACCTGGACGAACCGGAGGCGCGGGCCATCTGTGCCGCGTTTATGGCCTACGGCAGCCTCTTCGTCATGGGCGACGCCGTGGCAGCCCCCATCCAGGGCATCCTGCGCGGGTACAAGGAAGTCCGCTTTCCCTTTTACTCGGCCGTCGTCGCCTACTGGGTCATCTGCGCCCCCGTGGGCCTCTTTTTTGACTACTGCCTGGGCCACGGCGCCGCGTCCTACTGGCAGAGCCTCGACTTCGGCCTGGCCGCGTCGGCGCTGCTCCTGCTGGGACGGCTGATCCTGGTGCGCCGCCGGTACCGTACGATGTCCCGTCCGTGAGGCCGCAAAGGGGCCCCGCAGGGCAGGGCGGGGGACGGCCGGGAAAAAAGATGAAAATTTTTCTATTTACACCTTTACAAGTTTAGCATGATAAAGTATAATAAGGACAAGCTCACGAAAAGAGGACGCCCTTCCCCCGGGAAGACGGCCCCGAAGAGAAACTTACTTGGAGAGGTGCAATCATGAAAAAGTTACTGGTTCTCGTACTGTCCTTACTGACGATCCTGGCCCTGTCCGGCTGCGGCGGCAGCGGCCCCAAGAAAATGGTCATCGGCCTGGATGACAACTTTGCCCCCATGGGCTTCCGCGACAAAGACAACAAAATTGTCGGCTTCGACATCGACATGGCCCGCGAGGCCTGCAAGCGCGCCGGCATGGAAGTTGAATTCAAGCCCATCGACTGGAGCGCCAAGGAAGCCGAACTGAACGGCAAACGCATTGACGCCATCTGGAACTGCTTCACCATCAACCCGGAACGTGAAAAGGTCATCCACTTCTCCAAACCCTATATCAACAACGCCCAGGTTGTGGCCGTTCCGACCGCTTCCCCCATCAAGACCCTGGCGGACCTGAAAGGCAAGACCGTCGGCGTGCAGGACGACTCCACCGGCAGCTACCTGCTGGACGGCAAGTTCTCCGACCTGCGCAAAGGCCTGAAGGAATACAAAAAGTATCCTGACTTCGCAGCCGCTTTCCTCGACATCGACTCCGGCCGTCTGGACGCCCTCGTGGTCGACGAAATCCTGGCCCGTTACTACATGAAGAAGGCCCCCGGCAAATACAGACTGCTGGACGAAGGCCTGGGTAAAGAAGTCGTCGGCGTCGGCTTCCGCAAGAACGACAAGGAATTTGCGGACCGCATCGACAAGGCATTGGATGAAATGAAGAAGGACGGCACTGCCAAGAAGATTTCCCAGCAGTGGTTCGGTTCCGACATCATCCACTATTAATTCCAGCTTAAAAGGCCGGTGGCATTTACCATCGGCCTTTTCGGCGTGATTTGAGGTTATTCTATGGATTACGTTATTTCGATTCTCCCGCAGATGCTCCACGGCACCATGGACACCCTGCGCCTGTTCTTCATCACCATCGTGCTGTCCATTCCCCTGGGCATCGTGCTGGCCTTCGCCCGCGTCTCCGGGTTCGGCTGGCTCCGCAAGATCGTGGCGGCCTACGTGTACGTGCTGCGCGGCACCCCCCTGATGCTGCAGCTGCTCTTCGTGTACTTCGGCCTGCCGTTCCTGCCGTACATCGGCATGCGTCTCGACGACTTTCCCGCGGCGGTCCTGGCCTTCGTGCTGAACTACGCCGCCTATTTCTGCGAAATCTTCCGCGCCGGCATCCAGGCCATCCCCAAGGGCCAGTACGAAGCCGCCAAGACCCTCGGCATGAACTACATCCAGACCATGCGCCGCATCATCCTGCCGCAGGTCATCAAGATCATTCTGCCGCCTATCAGCAATGAAACCATCACCCTCGTCAAGGATACGTCGTTGATCTACATTCTGGCCATGAACGACCTGCTGCGCACGACCCGCAACCTCGTGCAGCGCGACTTCAACATCATGCCGTTCCTCGTGGCCGGCGTGTTCTACCTGATCATGACCCTCATCTTGACGGCCGGGTTCAACAGACTGGAAAAGCACTACGCGAAATGGGATTGACGCGTACCGATAAGATGTAGAGAGACAGAGGAAGCAAATGGAAAAGATTGTAGCGAAAAACATCAAGAAAAGCTTCGACGACCTGGACGTGCTCAAGGGCATCGACCTGGAGGTCGGCGAAGGCGAAGTGGTGGCCATCATCGGCCCTTCCGGCGGCGGCAAGAGCACGCTGCTGCGCTGCCTGAACAAATTGGAAACCATCGACGGCGGCAGCATCGTCATCGAAGGGGAGACCCTGGCGGAGACGACGCCCGACGGCGAAGTCAAATACAGTCCCGACGCCTCGCGCATTGCCTGCAAAATGGGCATGGTCTTCCAGCAGTTCAACCTGTTCCCCCACATGACGGTGCTCCAGAACCTGATGGAGGCGCCCGTGCGCGTCCAGCACCGGCCTGTCGAAGAAGTGCGCCAGGAGGCCCTGGCCCTGCTGCGCAAGGTCGGCCTGGAAGACAAGCAGGACCAGTATCCGCGCCGCCTGTCCGGCGGCCAGCAGCAGCGCGTGGCCATTGCCCGCGCCCTGTGCAACAAACCGAACATCATGCTCTTCGACGAACCCACGTCGTCCCTGGATCCGGAACTGACGGGCGAAGTGCTCAAGACCATGCGCAACCTGGCCGAAGACCACATGACCATGGTCGTCGTCACCCATGAAATGGGCTTTGCCCGCGAAGTGGCGACGAAAGTGCTCTTCATGTGCGACGGCATCGTGCAGGAACAGGGCACGCCGGAAGAGATTTTCGGCCATCCGAAGAACGAACGCCTGCGGAGTTTCCTGCAAAGCATCCTCAAGTAAGGGACGGTGATTTCCATGCCTACCATGCCAAGCGTGACAGCCAAACGCAAACTGAAATACGACGCCCTGCACAAGAAGGAACTGAAACTGCGGGAAATCCTCGGCGAAATGGGCAACGTGGCCGTCGCCCTGAGCGGCGGCGCCGATTCGGCCTTCCTGCTGGCCGAGGCGGCCCACGTGAACTCCATGAAGGTCATGGCCGTGACCGTCACGTCCATCAGCTATGCTGAAAAGGAAAAGCGGGACGCGGCCAAACTGGTCAGCCTCTTCGGGGTGCGCCACCGCTATCTGGAAGTGGACCAGATGGAGATTCCCGAATTCGTGGCCAACCAGCCCGACCGCTGCTATTACTGCAAAAAGGCCATCTTCAGCGCCATCCAGACCGTGGCGGCCCAGGATGGGTTTACGCATGTCGTGGACGGCGGCAACATGGACGACCTGAAGGAATACCGCCCGGGTGCCAAGGCCCTGGAGGAACTGGGCATCCGCAGCCCCATGCAGGAAGCGGGGCTGACGAAGGAAGATATCCGCGCCCTGTCCCGGGAAATCGGCCTCTTCACGGCTTCCAAACCGTCGTACGCCTGCCTGGCGAGCCGCATTCCCTACGGGGAACCCATTACGCCGGAAAAGCTGGCCCGCGTCGAGGCGGCGGAAACCTATTTGTCCGAACTGGGCTTTGACCTTATCCGCGTCCGGGCCCACGGCAACCTGGCCCGCATCGAAGTGGACCCGCACCAGATCACGCTCTTGACGCAGGAACGCACCCGGTCGCGCATCATCGACCGCTTTAAGGAACTGGGCTTCCAATACGTGGCGGCGGATCTGCAGGGATTCCGCAGCGGCAGCCTCGATGAAGGGCTGGACAAGCAGCAGTGACAGCTGCGGCAGCATAAAATAAACCCCCCGGAAACCGGGCCTCCTTCAGGAGACAGCCGGTTTTCGGGGGTTGTTCGTTTAATTGCGTTTTTTGCGGTGCTTTTTTGCGTCCCGGCCGGACAGGACATCGGTTGGGGATTCGGCAGGGTCCGTTTCCGTGTCGTCCTCGGAGACGATGACGGCGGCACCGGGCTGCATGATGGCTTCGGGATGGCGCCGGCCGTACCAGGCGGCGTAGAGGAAGAAGGCGGCGCAGACAATCATGAAGAAGAGGCTCGTGGACTGGGCGCTCGTCAGGCCGAAGAGCCACGGTTCCGCGTAGTCGCCGCGCAGAAATTCCAGGCAGAAGCGTTCCAGGGAGTACAGGAAGCCGTACAGGCAGAGCGTCTGGCCTTTCGTGTGGCGGAAGGAGCGGAAGAGGAGCAGGAGGGCGAAGATGACGACGTCGATCTGGCCTTCCCACACTTCGGCCGGCCACAGGGGCTGGCTGCCGTAAGTGGCGCGGGCGAGGGTGCCTTCGGGGTAGAGGATGCCGAAATTGCCGCCCGTCGGGGCACCGAAGGCATCGCCGTTCAGCAGGTTTGCCATGCGCCCAACAGCCTGCCCTATAAGAATGGAGGGCGTAACGATATCGGCAAAGGCAACCCAGTCGATATTATGGCGCTTGCAGTACCAAATGCCGGTAAGCACGCCTGCAATAATGCCGCCCTGCACTGCCATGCCGCCCTGCCATACAAAGGGAATTTCCAGCAGGTGGTGCTGGTAGTAATCCCAGTCGAAAAAAAACACATCCCACAGGCGCGCGCCGATAAGACCGGCAAAGCCGCCGTAAATGCCGATATCAAGAACGTGCTGGTGCCAGCGTCCGTCCTGCTTGGCTAAAAAGTAGGCCACGCCCGTTGCCAGAAAAATGCTCATACATAAAACCAGCCCGTACATACGGATTGGGAAATCGCCGATGTAAAAAAGATATTGATGCATAGTTACCTCCTGCTTATAATAAAAGCGTTGTTATTATTGTAGCACATGTATAAATAAATGGCTATGGAGAAATTCCTACAAAAAAAGTATGGAATTAATTTGGAAGCTGTGTTATAATGATAACGCAATCAAAGCAAATCCTGAAGAAAGAAGGTAAATTAAGTGTTAAAAATAGAGCATTTGTCCGTGGCTGTACGCGGGCGTAAAATACTTAACGATATTAATCTGCATATTAAACCCGGCGAAGTCCATGTGCTGTTCGGGCCTAACGGCACCGGCAAATCAACCCTTATTGGTGCGATTATGGGCTTTAACCGTTATGAAATTTTAGAAGGCAAAATTTATTTTAAAGGGCAGGACATTACAAATATGAGCTGCGACGAAAGGGCACGGCTCGGCGTTGGCGTAATGACGCGGGCTTTCACTGCGCAAAATGGTGGAAATTTGCGGCGCAACCAGTGAAGAAGCCGAAACAATGGCTAAATGGATGGGGCTGGATAATTTCCTCGACCGCAGCGTTAACGACGGCTTCAGCGGCGGCGAGTTAAAACGCTGCGAGCTTTTGCAGCTGATGGCGCAGAACCCCGACCTGCTTTTGCTGGATGAACCGGAAAGCGGCGTTGACCTGGAAAACATTGCCCTTGTCGGCAAAGCCGTAAACTATATTCTGCATACCGAACCGTGCGGCGGCGCGGGCTGTGATAAGCCGTGCTGCATTAAAAACCAGGGCTGGGAAAACTGCAATCCGCTGGAAAGCAAAC
>OICM01000162.1_pt1 | contig 30134 bp, 20 predicted proteins | sample 1581311 | NCBI WGS metagenome assembly OICM01 (sample SAMEA3882539, study PRJEB24775) | human gut metagenome | biome: human-associated habitat; feature: intestine environment; material: feces | place: Netherlands | collected 2009/2010 | reverse complement strand
GAATCATCAGAAAACTTTTGGCATAGACGAAGACTTTGATTTGTCGTATGAGACAAACACGCTGCAGCTGTCTTTGTACGACCGTCTGCAATGGAACCGCTACCGCTATGATGACGCATCATACAACATGCATCCTTTATATAATAGATTAGGTGTGACAGCTATGCTGAAGCTCGAACCTTTCCAAGTGGTAGCGGAGGTAGCCGATCATTTCGGTTCCGATTATGCCACGTCGGAAATGAACGGCCACAAGATCATTTCATCGTTGAGTGTTGATTACAGTTTCTGCAAGAACAAATGCCGCCTGTCGCTGTATATTGATGATATCTTCAACAAAGACATCTATTATGATAGCGAATATACGGCATTTCAGCGTTACGAATCAGCCGAAAACTATATCCACCACTATGCCAATCTTACCTTCACGTATAGATTCGACGCCAAGGCAGATAAAAAGAAACGCAGATAAAAAGAAAAAAGGTAGGGATAGGAAAACCATCCCTACCTTTGGACCAGGAGAATTACTTTCTGACTATCTTCCGCAGTCTTCTTGCTCTGTCTCCTTACTCTATATACTTCGTTTCCTTCGGCATGCAGATCCAAAGGAGGATATACACCAGTACGCCACAGAAGGCCGTGCAGGTCGTCAGGACGACATAGACGATGCGTAGGATCGCCACGTCCCATCCGAAATACTCGGCTATACCGCCACAGACGCCCGCCAGCCATTTGTCGGTCGTCGATCTTGTGAGTCGTTTCTTATACTCCATAGGGCTTCAATATTTACAGTTTTTGCCAAATTTCGTCGAGACCCTTCCTTTTCTTTCCCGGGTTCGGACAGTCCTCGGCGATGTGTCCCAGCGGAATGATCGCCACGGCCTCGAATCCCTCTACGGGAAACAGACGCTTCACGGCCTCCACATCGTAGTTGCACACCCAGCAGGTGCCCAGTCCACGGTCGGCGGCAGCCAAGGCCAGATGCTCCACGGCTATTCCGAGGTCGATGTCGCCATGCGACTTGCCGTCGTCGGGACGCACCCACGCGTTGGCCGTGTCCTTCATGCAGAGCACATAGATCGGCGCGGAGGCAAACCAAGGACGGTCGTAGCACTGGCGTATCTTCTCCTTGGCCTCGTCGGAGGCGAGAAGGAGAAACTTCCAAGGCTGCCGGTTGCAGGCCGACGGAGCCAGTTGCACACACGTCATGATCGCGTCGAGGTCGGCCTGCGAGACCGCCTCGTCGGTGAATTTGCGCACAGAGAAGCGCGCGGTTGCCAATTCTTTGAAGTTCATAGGCTTCGTTTTTTATGTTATTTTGGACTTGGTTAGTAGTTGCCCTCATCCACAATCGGGTAGAGCTCGATAAACTCCCCGTTGTGTCGCTTTCCATCGTTGATGATCTCCGCCACCTTTTGGCCGATCACGTCGGGCTGGTGCGATCCCGGTCCGTCGTAGTGGCCGTTGAGGTCGGTGGAGGTGGCTCCCGGGTGGATGGTAAACGCCTCCACGGGCACGTGGAAGTGGTCAAATTCCCATCCCATCGTGGCGATCATCGTGTTCTGTCCCGCCTTGCTGGCCACGTAGGCCATCGGGTGCCAGTAGGGGCTAAACGTGCTTGGCACGGTGATGTTGCAGATTCTGCCCTGGTTTTTCTCCAGCAGCGGCAGCAGCAACTTCGTCAGATAGAACGTGCCGATATAGTTGACCTGCACCGTGTCGATCACGTCCTGCAGCGACTGCTCGTAGCTCCTGACCGACATGTCGCCCGGAATGCCCGCGTTGTTGACCAGTAGCGAGAGCTCCGGATACTTCTCCGCTATCTCGCGGGCCGAGACCTCGATCTCGCCGTTGTCCGCAAGGTTCACATACTGCCATCCCGCCACGTCGGCACCCTCGGCGCGGAGGGCCTCCATGGCCTTCAGTGCTCGGTCTTCACAGCGTGCGCCGACCACTACCTGCCATCCCGATTTTCCCAGATGGCGTGCTATCTCATATCCGATGCCCTTGTTGGCACCTGTCACCAAAACTTGTTTCTTCATTTTTTCGCTCTTTTATTATAGGTCAATATAATAGTTGTGTTCCTTCCATGTGTGGGTTCCGCCTTCCACCCATGTGTATTGTGCTTTGCCCATGTGGCGTCTCCCGTGCCTATTCCTCCCCCAGCCAGTCATCGACGAGCTTTCGCGCGATGCTCAGCTTCTCGGGCAGCGGCGGCAGGTTGTCCCTGCCAAACCAGCTTCCGCGCTCCAGTTCGGACCGTTGCAGATGAATCTCGCCTCCCGCATAGTCGGCGTGGAATCCCACCATCAGTCCGCAGGGGAAGGGCCAGGGCTGCGAGCCGAAATAGCGGAGGTTGGTGATCTCGAGTTGCGTCTCCTCCATCACCTCGCGCCTCACGGCCTCTTCGAGCGTCTCACCCGTCTCAACAAATCCCGCCACCAGTCCATAGATGCGGTTGTTGACGAAGTTTTTCGCATGGACGAGCAGCACCTCCTCGCCCCGGTGTACGAGCACGATGACGGCCGTGGCCAGTTGCGGCCAGAACTCCTTGCCACAATGCGTACACTTCTTCGAAATGATGGTGTCCATCCTTGTGGGTGCACCACACACCCCGCAGTATTGCGTGTTCTGGTCCCAGTAGAGCAGTTCGCGACATTTTCCCGCCTTCAGATAGAGTTCTGTCGGCAGATGATAGAATGACTTGCGCAGTGGGCACGTCTCGTAGCGTTCGTCCTCGGCGATGGGATAGTCGATGCTGGCCGCCCTCACCTCCGTCCCGTCCTCCATCGGTGCTATCTCCATCACGTGCGTCCAGGGCTTCAGTTCGATGGGAGGATTCTCAGCCAGGGGGATGGTACGACTGCCGTCCGCGTTCTTCTCCAGCATGACGGCATCCTTGACGAATATGAACCAATATTTCATGATGTGTGTGATCTCGTTGTTCTTTCCGAATACTTTCCTTATTCCTTCTTTCCGAAGAGCAGCTCGTAGTCCCTTGCCGCTGCCGGCTTCACCCATTCCTCCGGCACGAAGCGCCAGTTGTTGTTCGGTTGCGGGTCGAGTGTCCCCATCCGCTTGATCTCCTCCATGAGGTAGTGGCGCTGGTCGCGTTCGCTCTCCCAGAGGATGCGGCTCTGCAGCGAGTCGTGTGGAATGCCCGCCCCCTTCGTGAGCAGTTCTCCGCCTCCGTTGCCTCGGTAGCTGTTGATTGCCACGCGATACCAGGCGTTCGGGTCAAACGGTCTTCCGTCGCTCATCTGGAGGATGCGCACCTTTTGTCCGTTGGGCTTCGTCACGTCCACCTCGTAGTCGATGCCAGCCGCCGAGTCGAAGTTGAAGAGAAAGTTTTTGAATCCCAGTCGCTGCGCGTCGTCGCTCGTGTCGTCGAAGAGCAGCAGATGGTCCTCGGGCTTCTTCATCGTGTTCACCCATTGGTCGTAGCTCATCTCCAAATGGCGGCGTATCTCGTCGCCCGTCATCCGCATCACGTAGAGCTGGTTCTCATACTTATAGAGGTTGAACATATCCGCCACCGTCACCTCTCCCGCCTTGATCGAGGCGCTCAGCGACAGGGGCGCGTTGAAGGCGATGTCCGCCTTGGTAATCTGCAGTTCGAGGTTGAGAATGAGGTCGTTGAAGGCCGATGACCCAAAATAGCTGTCGCGCGTGGAGATCTCATGCTTGAACGTGCCCAGCGGCTGCTCCGCCCAGGCCTTCACGCTGTCGATGGCCGCTGCGAAATGGTCCATATATCCCGCGTCGGGCTCCAGGTCGGCCACATCCACGATGCTTCCCTCCTTCTTGGCCACGCGCCATTGTCCGTCCCTCTCCACGAGTTGGATTGTGGCCAAGGCCACCTTGCGCGCGTTGTTGGCCGGGTCCAGGCAGACCACCTCCTGGCCATCGCCGTTCTCCACCACCGACTGGTGCGGCCTGTGGTCGTGTCCGAAGAGTACGACGTCAAATCCCGCCACCTCCTCGGCCACCCTTCGCGAGGCGTCCTCCGTATAGTCCTCCATCACGATGCCGCCGTCCCATCCCGAGTGGAAGAGGCCGACGATCACGTCCGGATGCTCCCGATCCTTCACCTCCTGGATGGTTCTCCGTGCCGTGGCCACCATGTCGTCGAAGCGCAGTCCGCTCCACAGATTCTCCTTCAGCCAACTGGGGATGGCTGGCGTGATCATGCCGATGATCGCCACCTTCACCTTGCCGTCCTTGCACAGCACGCGATAGGGCAGGATGTAGGGCTTTCCTGTCCGCGTGTCGATGACGTTGGCTCCCAGGACCGGCGCGTGGCTCTCCCTGATCCATTTGTCATAGACCCCGTGGCCCGTCTCCACGTCGTGGTTGCCCAGCGTCTGGGCGTCATACTGTAGGTAGTTCGTACATTGTGCCGCGATGTTGGTCTGTCCCGTCGCCACATAGTTGTAATAGTAGCATATGGGCTGGCCCTGCAGGATGTCGCCATTGTCGAGCAGAAAGACGTTCTCTGCCCCATACTGCGCCCTCATCCGGTCAACGTAGGTTTTTACGCGGGCCAGCGAACCCGGCAGGTCGCGGCGGTTGATAAAGTCGTAGGGAAAGAAACAACCGTGCACGTCGGAAGTCTCTATAATCTGTATGGTCGTCGTGTCGTTGTTTTCCATTCCGTAAACATTGTCTCCGTAGGCGTGGAGTGAAAGTGCTGCAAGAAGCGACAAAAATAGTTTCTTCATTCTTTTGAGTTGATGTTATGATATGAGGAGGGGTGGGGGATAGGCGTCCGTCAGTCTGCTGCCGTCGTCCAAGTCGTGGTCCGCGCCTGCTGCCTTTTCCTTACCTCGTCCTGCGCCACCATCGCCCCATAGAGATAGGCCTCGCCAAACGTCTTCCATATCATTGCGTAGAAGACCAGTGCGAGACAGAAGGTCAGCGTTGCCGTGGTCAGCACCCAGTAGCCCATGCCCAGCACCCTGGGGTCGCCCTCCGCTGCCAGCGTGTAGTCGAAGTAGCCTTCTATGAGCAGGATGATGGCCGGGATCATCAGCAGCGTGAAGACCACCAGGCCGATGATGCCCGATAGGAGGGCGTAGGTGAGGTAGCTCCCCAGATGGCGAAGCACGCGCTTGGCCGCCCTGCCACACTTCGGCATGGGCGCGACCAACTGCAGGATGGTCCGCTTGAAAACAACCAGTGCGGCCAGCGCCAGCAGCAGGGCCAGCGCCGTCCCGATCCATTGTCCGCAGAGCGCCGTCGTGATGCTCAGCGCCCATCCCAGCGATGAGGCTACCAGCGGTTTCCATGTCCGGCGGAGCGTCGTCAGCTGTTGGCCGGTGAAGAGCCGGTAGCCCTCGGCGATGCAGCGAGCCACGCTGCGATCTCTTGTCAGTGCTTCTCTATCCATTACTTTTCTTAGAAAATCATCCTGCCTTAAACATTCCTGTCCTAGAACATTCCTGTCCTGGAACAATCTTATCTTGGAACATTCCGTCCTAAAACATTCCTGTCTTAGAACATCCTGCGCCGAAACTCTCCTAAGACCAGGGCCGTGGCGATCGCCACATTGAGCGACTCGGCCGTCGTCCTGCCTTGGGGGAAATTGGGGATGAGCAGCGGTCGTGTGGCCCGTCGCCTCACTTCCTCCGTCACCCCGTTGCCCTCGTTGCCCATCACGATCACGCCGTGTGGCTTGAGCGTCGTCTCGTAGATGTTCTCGCCGTCGAGCTGCGTCGTATAGACGGGGCAGTCCTTGTCGAGCGCATCGATCAGCGGCACGAGCGGCGCATAGTGGATGGTCACGCGCGCGATGCTTCCCATCGTAGCCTGGACGACCTTCGGATTCCAGCAGTCGGCCGTGTCGGGCGAGCACCAGATGGCGCCCACGCCAAACCAGTCGGCCACGCGGATGATGGTGCCCAGGTTGCCCGGGTCCTGCACGCCGTCGAGCACGAGGGTCAGTTCGCTGGGGTCGATCCCGGCCCCATCCCGAGGTCCTGCGGGTATCTCGAAGACGCCCACCACCCCCTGCGGATGCTGCAGTTGCGAGATGCGCCTGACATCCTCCATCTCGTCGTAAATGGCCACTGGCCGGAAGCCAGCAGTCTGGAGGTCGCCCACCACTTTCGGCCCTTCGGCCATGAACCAGCCCGTCGTCTTGCGCCCCTTGCGCGTCGATAGCGATCGGATGATTTTTACTTGGTTATTGGTTATCACAGTGCAAATATAGTAAAAAATGCGCCAATGATTCCCGATGGCTCTGTTTTTTTTGCTAACTTTGCGCAAAATAATGAATTTTATGAATTGGAAGAACCGACATACGCCCCTGTTATTGTTGCTGATCACGCTGGTATCCACGGCCCTGACGGGTTGCTCCACGTCCAAGTTCGTGCCCGAAGACCGCTACCTCCTCGACGCCGTCCAGGTGCGCACCGACAGCAAGGAGCTCGACGCCGCCCAGTTTGGCCAGTACGTCCGCCAAAAGGGCAACTCCCATTGGTTCTCCCTCTTCAAGATTCCCCTGGGCACCTACTCCTTGGCGGGCCGCGACTCCACGAAGTGGCTCAACCGCACGCTGCGCCATATCGGCGAGGAGCCCGTCGTCTATGACTCCCTGGAGGCCGCCCGGTCCTGCGCCGACCTGCGCCTGGCCATGCAGAACATGGGCTATATGAACAGTTACGTCGATTTCGAGACCCAGGTCCGTGGCCGCAAGCTCAAGGCCATTTACACCCTCCATCCCGGCGATCCCTACCGCATCAGTTCCTTCCGCTACGACATCCCCGACTCCGCCGTGGCCCAGGTCCTTGCCCCCGTCTTTGGCACGGGCGATCAGCAGGTGGGCGAGGTCTTCACCGTCTCCTCCCTCGACAACCTCCGCAAGCGCATCGCCACCGTCCTCAACGACTCCGGCTTCTACCGTTTCCACAAAGACTTCGTCACCTATACCGCCGACTCCCTCCAGGGCACGCAGGGCGTCAACCTCGTCTGCCGCATCCTGCCCTACCGTGAGAACAGCAGCGCGCCCCCCAAGCCCCATCCCCGCTATCGCGTGCGATCCATCCACTACCGATCCGGCGACGGCTATGACCTGCCCCTGCGCCGCAGCGTGCTGGCCGAAAACACGGTGGTCAAGGCCGGCGAGTGGTTTAGCGCCTCCGACCTGCAGCGCACCTACAACAACTTCGCGCGGCTCGGCGCCGTCCGCTACACCAACATCACCTTTCGCGAGGATACGCTCCACAACCTCGACACCGACATCCGCCTCTCCATGCGCAAGCCCAACACCATCGCCTTCCAGCCCGAGGGCACCAATACGGCTGGCGACTTCGGAGCAGCCGCCACGCTGACCTATCAGAACCGCAACCTCTTCCGCGGCAGCGAACTCCTCAGCATCGAGCTCCGTGGCGCCTTCGAGGCCATCAAGGGACTGGAGGGTTACGAGCGCGGCGACTACGAGGAGTATGGCGTCGAGGCCCGTTTCCAGATGCCCCGCCTGATGGCTCCCTTCCTCTCGCGCAAGGGCCGTCGCGGCAGCACGGCCTCGACCGAGCTCTCCGTGGCCTGGAATCTCCAGAACCGCCCCGAGTTCCATCGCCGTGTCTTCTCCGCCGGCCTCAAGTATCGGTGGCCGACGCGCGACGGCAGGGTGCAGTACAAGCTCGACGTCCTCGACCTCAGCTACGTCTATATGCCCTGGATCAGCGCCACCTTCAAGCACGACTACCTCGACAGCGTCTCCAACCGCAACGCCATCCTGCGCTACAACTACGAGGACCTCTTCATCATGAAGGCGGGCTTCGGCCTCACCTACAACGCCGGCGACCGCGTCATCCGTGCGAGCGTAGAGACGGCGGGCAACCTGCTGAGCGGCTTCTCCCAGATCTTCCGCTTCAAGCAGAACAGCCACGGCCAGCGCCAGCTCTTCAATATCGCCTACGCCCAGTATGCCAAGTTCGACTTCGAATACACGCGCCTGCTGCGTTTCAGCTCCCACAACACGCTCGCCCTCCACGGCCTCCTGGGTGTGGCGTGGCCCTATGGCAACAGCACCGTGCTGCCCTTCGAGAAGCGCTACTTCTCCGGTGGTGCCAACTCCGTGCGCGGCTGGAGCGTCCGCGAGCTCGGTCCCGGCAAGTATCGTGGCCGCGACGGCCGCATCGACTTCATCAATCAGACCGGCGACATGCGCCTCGACCTCAACCTCGAGTATCGCACCCACCTGTTCTGGAAGTTCGACGGCGCCGCCTTTGTCGATGCGGGCAACATCTGGACGCTTCGCTCCTATCCCGAGCAGCCCGGCGGCCAGTTTCAGCTCGACACCTTCTTCAAGCAGATCGCCGTCTCCTACGGCCTCGGCCTGCGCCTCAACTTCGGCTATTTCATCCTCCGCCTCGACGGCGCCATGAAGGCGATCAATCCTGCCTACGACGACCACAAGGACCATTACCCCATCTTCCATCCCCGCTGGGGCCGCGACTTCGCCTTCCATTTCGCCGTCGGTATGCCGTTCTGACACGCCTGCGCCCCTCCTCTCGTGGGGCGCTCCTGGCGATAGAAAGGCCGATTGGTTGAATAAATCGTAAAAAAAACGGTATGTTGCGGGCCTTTTCAAATTTTATTTGTATTTTTGCCCCCAGTTTAGGATAGACCACACACGATCGACTACTGCAATGGCAGACATGAGAGACACCTGGGCACATGGATGAGGCTCGGGCGTTTTGCTTTTGGTTTCTACCGTGAGGTAGCCGATAATGATTAGGATAACATTATATATTATACTTTAAGGTTCAGGATATGTCGAATTTAAGATTTCAGGTCGTAGAGGAGGCGTTCAAGAAGCGCCCCTTAGAGGTGGAAGTTCCAAAGGAGCGTCCGTCCGAGTATTTTGGCAAGTATGTGTTCACCCGCGCTAAGATGTACAAATACCTGCCCGCCGCCATCTACACCCAGCTCACCGACGTCATCGACAACGGCACGCCCCTCGACCGCTCCATAGCCAATGCCGTGGCCTCCGGCATGAAGCAGTGGGCCATGGAGATGGGCGTCACCCACTACACCCACTGGTTCCAGCCCCTGACCGGCGGCACCGCCGAGAAGCACGACGCCTTTGTGGAGCACGACGGCAAGGGCGGGATGATCGAAGACTTCTCGGGCAAGTTGCTCGTCCAGCAGGAGCCCGACGCCAGTTCTTTCCCCAGCGGCGGCATCCGCAACACCTTCGAGGCCCGTGGCTACTCCGCCTGGGACCCCACCTCCCCCGTCTTCATCATCGACGACACCCTCTGCATCCCCACCATCTTCATCTCCTATACGGGCGAGGCCCTCGACTACAAGGCCCCCTTGCTCCGCACGCTCCACGCCCTCAGCGTGGCCGCCACCGACGTCTGCCACTACTTCGACCCGAAGGTGAGCAAGGTGAAGACCAATCTCGGTTGGGAGCAGGAGTACTTCCTCGTCGATGCCGACCTCTATAGCGCACGCCCCGACCTGATGCTGACGGGCCGCACCCTCATGGGCCACGAGTCGGCCAAGAACCAGCAGATGGACGACCACTATTTCGGCACCATCCCCGACCGCGTGCAGAGCTTCATGAAGGACCTGGAGGTGCAGGCCCTCGAACTCGCCATCCCCTGCAAGACCCGCCACAACGAGGTGGCCCCCAACCAGTTTGAGTTTGCCCCCATCTTCGAGGACTGCAACCTCGCCGTCGACCACAACATGCTCCTGATGTCGCTGATGAAGAAGGTGGCGCGCAAGCACGGCTTCATCGTCCTGCTCCACGAGAAGCCCTTCGCCGGCATCAACGGCAGCGGCAAACACTGCAACTGGAGCCTCTCCACCGACACCGGCGTGCTGCTCCACGCCCCCGGCAAGACCCCCGAGTCCACGCTCCGCTTCGTCACCTTCATCGTCGAGACCCTGATGGGCGTCTATCGCCACAACGGCCTGCTCAAGGCCTCCATCATGAGCGCCACCAACGCCCACCGCCTCGGCGCCAACGAGGCCCCTCCCGCCATCATCTCCTCCTTCCTCGGCAAGCAGCTCTCCGAGCTCCTCGACCACATCGAGCAGAGCGACAGCGAGGACGACTTCATCATGGCCGGCAAGCAGGGCCTGAAGATGGACATCCCCGAGATTCCCGAACTGATGATCGACAACACCGACCGCAACCGCACCTCTCCCTTCGCCTTCACCGGCAACCGCTTCGAGTTTCGTGCCGTGGGATCCGAGGCCAACTGCGCCTCGGCGATGATCGCCCTCAATAGCGCCGTGGCCGAGGCCCTGACCGACTTTAAGGCCCGCGTCGATGCCCTCATCGCCCAGGGCGAGGACCGCATGAAGGCCATCGTCAGCGTCCTGCGCGAGGACATCACGGCCTGCAAGCCCATCCGCTTCGATGGCAACGGCTATAGCGAGGAGTGGGTCGAGGAGGCCCGTCGCCGTGGCCTCGACTGCGAGACGAGCTGCCCCGTCATCTTCGACAACTACCTCAGCGAGTCCTCCGTCCGCATGTTCACCAGCCTCGGCGTCATGACGCGCAAGGAACTGGAGGCCCGCAACGAGGTGAAGTGGGAGACCTACACGAAGAAGATTCAGATCGAGGCCCGCGTCATGGGCGACCTCACCATGAACCACATCATCCCCGTGGCCACCCACTACCAGAGCATGCTGCTCAAGAACGTGCAGAGCATGCGCGCCGTCTTCCCTGCCGAGAAGGCCGAGAAGCTCAGTTCGCGCAACATGAAGATCATCGAGGACATCGCCGAGCGCACCCAGGCCATCGAGCAGGGCGTGGAGGAGCTGGTCAACGCCCGCAAGGTGGCCAACCGCATCGCCGACGAGCGCGAGAAGGCCGTCGCCTACCACGACACGGTGGTGCCGAAGATGGAGGCCATCCGCTACCACATCGACAAACTGGAGCTCTGCGTCAGCGACGAGCTCTGGACGCAGCCGAAGTATCGCGAGCTCCTCTTCATCCGGTAACGCCCGCGCACAACTCTATTTTTTCCGTCTCTTTTCCCAGGCCTGGCAGGGACCCCGTGGCGTGCCCCATCACGCTTCGCGAGCCCTTCAGGCCATTTTTCGTTTTGGCACGCTATTTGCAATGACACAGTTAAAACGAATCTTAAAAACTCATATCACAATAATGGAAAAGAAAGGTAATATTGGAGTAACGACGGAGAACATCTTCCCCGTCATCAAGCAGTTTCTGTATTCCGACCACGAGATATTCCTTCGCGAGATGGTCAGCAACGCCGTGGACGCCACGCAGAAGATGAAGACCCTCGCCTCGGCAGGCGACTTCTCCGGCGACCTGGGCGACCTCTCCGTCCGCGTCACCCTCGATGAGCAGGCTGGCACGCTCACCATCTCCGACCGCGGCATCGGCATGACGGCCGAGGAGATCGACAAGTACATCAACCAGATCGCCTTCTCCGGCGTCACCGACTTCCTCGACAAGTACAAGGACAAGGCCGAGGCCATCATCGGCCATTTCGGTCTCGGATTCTACTCCGCCTTCATGGTGAGCAAGAAGGTCGAGATCGTCACCAAGAGCTGGCGCGAGGGCAGCCGGGCCGTGCGCTGGACCTGCGACGGCAGCCCCGAATATACCATCGACGAGGTGGAGAAGGCCGACCGCGGTTCCGACATCATCCTCCACATCGACGACGACAGCAAGGACTATCTCCAGAAATCGACCATCGAGCAGCTGCTCACGAAGTACTGCAAGTTTATGGCCGTGCCCGTGGTCTTCGGCAAGAAGACGGAGTGGAAGGACGGCAAGCAGGTCGATACCGACGAGGACAACGTCATCAACAGCGTCGAGCCCCTCTGGCCGAAGTCGCCGTCGTCGCTCAAGGATGAGGACTACAAGAAGTTCTACCACACCCTCTTCCCCATGAACGACGATCCCCTGTTCTGGATCCACCTCAACGTCGATTACCCCTTCACGCTCACCGGCATCCTCTACTTCCCGCGCATCAAGTCCAACATCGAGCTCCAGCGCAACAAGATCCAGCTCTACTGCAACCAGGTCTTCGTCACCGACCACGTCGAGGGCATCGTCCCCGAGTTCCTGACGCTGCTCCACGGCGTCATCGACTCTCCCGACATCCCGCTCAACGTCAGCCGCAGCTACCTCCAGAGCGACGCCAACGTCAAGAAGATCTCGACCTATATCACCAAGAAGGTCGCCGACCGCCTGAGCAGCATCTTCAAGGAGAACCGCAAGGAGTATGAGGAGAAGTGGGACGACCTCAAGCTCTTCATCAACTACGGCATGCTCTCCGAGCGCGACGCCTTCTACGACCGCGCCAAGGACTTTGCGCTGATGAAGGACACCGAGGGCAAATACTTCACCTTCGACGAGTATCGCACGCTCATCAAGGACAACCAGACCGACAAGGACGGCAACCTCATCTATCTCTACGCCGTCAACAAGGAGGAGCAATACACCTACATCGAGGCCGCCAAGGCCAAGGGCTACAGCGTCCTGCTCTGCGACGGCGAACTCGACGTGCCGACCGTCTCCCTGCTCGAGCAGAAGCTGGAGAAGAGCCACTTCGTGCGTGTCGATTCCGACACCGTCGATCGCCTCATCGCCAAGGACGAGGTCCACGAACTGACACTCTCCCAGGACGAGCGTGACAATTTGTCAGAGGCCTTCCGCTCCCAGATGCCCCGTCTCGACAAGACCGAGTTTGGCGTCGAGGTCCAGGCCCTTGGCGAGACGGCCCAGCCGACCGTGATCACGCAGAACGAGTGGATGCGCCGCATGAAGGACATGAGCCGCTTCCAGCAGGGCATGGGCTTCTACGGCCAGATGCCGGACAGCTACATGCTCGTGCTCAACGCCGACCACCCGCTCATCAAGCAGATCCTCGCCGACGAGACCGCTGCCACGGCCGAGACCATGAAGCCCGTCCTCAGCGAGATCAAGGGCCAGGAGGCCCGCCTCGCCGCCCTGCGCCAGGCCCAGAAGGACAAGAAGCCCGAGGAGATCTCCCAGGCCGACAAGGACGACCTCTCCCAGACGGAGAAGGCCCTGGAGGACCAGCGCGGCAAGAAGCGCCAGATCGTCGCCGACTATGCCAAGGACAACACCCTGATCCATCAGTTGGTCGATCTCGCCCTTCTCCAGAACGGCATGCTCAAGGGCGCCGCGCTCAACGACTTCGTCAAGCGCTCCGTCGAGGTGCTGAAGTAAAGTAGGATTCCTTCCGCCGCCACACCCCGCGGCCCATCAGGCTGATGGGGGAAAGGTCATGGTCGCCTTTCCCCCACCAGCCTCTTTTTTTTCAGCCTCGGCGTTTAGTATTCGTCGCCATACCAGCCGTCCAGATCGTGCTCTCCGTAGTCGTCGTGCTCTCCGTAGCCGTCCTGGTCATAGTCGTCGTGATCGCAGTCCTCGCAGTCGTGGTCGTAGTCTTCGTGGATGTATTTGTTGTAGATGACATCGTCGAGGTCGTGGTCGCCGTGGTCCAAGGCTTCGTCCTCACGCCAACTGTCCTCACGCCAACCGTCCTCATGGTCGTAGTCCTCATGATCCCCATGATGCTCGTGCGCGTGGTCGTGATGCTTGTGCGCATGGTCGTGATGGTCGTGTGCGGAATGATGGCCCGATCCGCCCAGTCTCTTTTTCAGAAAGTGCGCTATCACGCCCGTGTATATAAAATCGAGTAGTCCCATATTCTTTTTGGCTATTGATACTACCGAGCAAGAACTTTTGTTGTTTTCCCGTTCTCGTCTCGCATGATATAAATCTGCCCTGGTGTCATAGCTTTTACTTTGCGTCCCTCAATAGTGTAAATAGCTTTTGCACCATTTGGCGTTACAAATATTCCTTCTACACCTGTGCCTTGATTCATCTTGGCGGAAGATATGCCTCCCGATGCTTCATAGCTGAGCCAAATCATATCTCGCTTGACATCTATCTGCACCTGAATTGGCCACGGATTAGCCAGCCCACTGTTGTAGATTGTGTAAGCATCCCATTGGTTTTCCCCATCGAAGCGTACAAGACCTATATCAGATACTGCCATCCATAGGGCATCATGCTTGTCTATTGCAATATCCACGATGCAGTTGCCGCCTATGTTGGAGTTATATTGGTTATAGATTTTCCAATTCGTGCCATCGTAGCAAACCAATCCACCACCATAATCTTTACCCATTACAGGCGTTCCATTCCTACTATATCTACTATTCATCCATACTCTGTTATGCGAATCAACAGCGATACAGTCAACATAATTATATGGAATAGGGGAATTTATCGTATCATGACACACCCAATTATGCCCATCAAAAGAGCACACTCCAAGGTCCGCGATTCCAACCCATAGCCTGTCGCTCTTATCAAAAGCGAGGGATGTTATCATGTCGCCTGGCATTGGCGAATTTGAAGAGTTGTATTGAGACCATTGTACGCCGTCGTATTTATATAAGCCATTTGATGCTCCAACCCATAAATGGTTTTTGCTATCGAATTCCAGTTGTTTTAACTGCCCTGTTTGAAATGGCGTGTTATCTCGTTTGAAAACAGTTGTATCGGCATTTTCTATAACAGCCAGTATGGTATCGCTATTATTGGGTGCAACCCACAAACGTCCTCGCTTATCGTATGCAGCTGCGTTAATAGCAGGGTAATAGTCCTTTGCATTAGGAAACAGGTGTTTCCATTCCCCTTTCTCTGTGTATTGGGCAAGATAATCATTGGATGCAAAGCACACGTTGCCTTTCTCGTCGACTGTGGAAACCTCGTGCATCAGGTTCTGCGTCAATATATTCTTCTCCAGTTCTGTCTGTTCAAACGTGCCGTCATAGAATCTGAGCAATCCATGAAATCGTGTTGCTACCCATACATCGTTACCATCGGGTGCAATGTCGCATATCCAGTCGTTGCTGTAGTTTGAAGGAAGCGGGTAAGAGGAGAATTGTTTTCCGTCATATTTGACAAGTACGTTCCAATTTCCCATCCATAAATTACGATTCGTGTCGAAGGCTAATCCTTGAACATTGTTACTTGACAGTTGTCCGCCTGAAGTGTTGTACGAAGTGAAAGATGTGCCGTCATACTTGATTAACCCTCTGTTAGTTGCCAACCATTTGTTGTCTTTATCGTCGATTATTATATTGTTAACTTCACTTGCGCCACAGTTTAGAAGCGTGGTATTTCCATTGGAGGAAAGGAAACCAAACGTAAAGCCACCAAACCACAGTGTACCGTTTTTATCAAGAACAAGAGATTGGATAGCAGGATAGGAATGTATGTCTGCTTTGGGGTCGGGAGTGTAAACCGTATAGTAATTATCTTTCAAGATATAGATATCGTGTATTGCTCCAATATACACCTTATCTAATGCATCATCAAAGGCGAAACAGCTTTGAAGTGCAAAAGGAAACTGCCAATTCTGAAATGAGTTTTCATCATAAATGCTCATGCCTGTGTAATGGCCACCTATCCACCACTTGCCATTGTGGTGAGCCAGTCCAACGATATTGTTGTCTGCCAATCCATTTGTTCTATCAAGGAATTGGCATCGACCAGTGTTTTTGTCGTAAATAGCCAGACCGCCATCCGTTCCCAGATAAAGTTTGTCGCCATCTACAACAATGTTTCTGACCCATGCCTTTGAAAGATAATTCTTCCAATCGTTCACCTGTGCGTGACATACAGAAGCAGAAATCTGTATGCCGAGCAACATAAGGAAAATGACCATCTTTCTCATACGGAAATTATTGTCGTCCAACATTGCTTTACGAAGGTCTATTCTGTTCATCGTTTCTCTATGTTTTTATTCCAATATGCAAATATAAGACTATTTTTTGAATAAGTGGATAAATTTCGTGAAAAAGAGAAATTATTGCTCGTAATATTTGATGCTTTGGAAATTTGTTTTTATCTTTGCATCGGATCATTCCTCGCAAGAGGATTGGACCCTGAATTCAGGCAGTCTTGATTATTTCAAGTCTGCCTGTCTTATTTGTAAATCCATTGGATGAATTTCGTCCTACGCTTAGGACCTTTGTACCTTGAACCGTCAAAGACGATCCTATGCGATAATCCAAACAACGGGACCATGATCTACGAAGCGAGACCATAGAGGCCGCACTATGGCGCTGGTCCGCCACGGGTCTCTATAGTCTCTGTGCTTTTTCCTACCGCTTCACGAGGTGGCCGACCACCTGCTGGCGGTTGCGGCCCGCGCCCCGGTAGCCGACGTGTATCCAGCAGGCCTTGCCGCCGGAGGCGGTCTCCCAAATGAGCTGGTCAAACGGGAGGTTGTCCATCATCCAGGCAAACCATTCGCGGCCCGTCTTGGCGTCAGGGACGAAGATGTCGGCAGCGCAGCCGCGGGTGTGGTCCGAGGTTTTCACGCCCCCGACGGCGGCGTTGAGCTTTGGCGAGCGGTAGCCGCTGTTGATGCGGACGGCATGGCCGAGGTGGGCCCGCAGCGGCTCCAGGACGTGGAGGCAGAGCTGCTGGAGGTTGCCGACCGCCGAGAGGGGCGGCGTGTTGTCTATGCGCCGCGTGGCGGCGACGAGGGAGGTGGTAAACTCCGTGAGGCGGAAGTGTTCTGATAAGATAATTGACATGTTCTTGATCATTTTTTGTTTGTTGTTGAAGATTGTTTTGACGACAGTTTTTGAAGGCTGTTTTGACGACAGTTTTGAAGACTGCTTTGAAGACAGTTTTTGAAGGCAGTTTTGAAGACTGCTTTGAAGACTGCGAAAGCCCGAAGAAGGGAAGTGGAGAAATGAAAACGTAACAATGTAACAATGTAACAATGTAACAACGCAACTTTGAGCTGAGGCAAGCGTAAGTTACGACCAAACGCAGTCGTAAGTTATCTACAAGCACGGACGTAAGCAACCCTCGGCAAGGTCCCTGGCCAAGACCACCAAAAACGGAAGCAAAAAGAAGGAAAAAGAGACTGATTGTTTAGGCAAAATCCACCAGTCCAATACGTTAGACCCGACGACTCAAAAAATGATTTCGCTACAAGCCTCTCGTCCTCCTCCAAAAGGTGGTTGAATTATCCCATCATGGCAAGCTAAAGACCCTCAAAAGGGGATGAAAACCAAGAAAAAACGCCTCGTTAAGATTATTTAACGGAAGCCCCCCCCCATTTTTGCAATGTTTAGTAAATTTGCACCCGAGAAGCAACCATTCTCCTCGCTTTGCGCACCTTTTGCCACACCTGAAGGCGACCACAAGGGACACGCATCTGAGCAAGAAGACACTAAGAAAAAATAGTGATCAATAAACATAGTAAACAACACCAAAGAGAGAACATTAAAACGATGAGAACAACTACATCACAACAAGGCAAGCGCTGCACTTGGTGGCGCTGCCTGAGTAGTAGTTTCGCCACGGCGCTCCTTGCAGCAGCCCCCCTTGTAGCCTCTGCACAGACGGGCGTCGCGTCGCGAAACGACGGAATGGTCGGAGCGGCCACCCTCAAGGGTCAGACTGCAGAACAGATTCTTGCGGCCAAAGTTGCAGACAAAGAGGTCGGATCGCTGAACGATCCGAGCAAGGTCTTTTTCTTCTACAACGTAAAAACGGGCAAGTTCCTCAGCATGGGAGGCTATTGGGGTGTGCATGCTGCGCTAAAGGACACCCCCGTCGCCTTTTGGGCTCAGGATGGAAGAAGCACAGCCATCAACTTTGCTCAAGACCTAAAAACCAAGCAGGGTTCTTGGATAAAATGGGTCGAGAATAGTAATAGCAGCGACGAGGGCGTATTTCTTGACCGAGGAAGTAGCTTGGACCAGTATTATACCGGATACAACGGTTGGTTCCTCGAAAAGGATCCAACCGACGCAGAGCATAACACTTATAGGCTCTACACCTATACAGGCAAAACTACGCTTTGGCCTAGCAAACAAGTCTATCTTTCGGCGCTTGGAGACGCGGCATCAGAGAAGAACTGTGATGCGGACACGAAAGACAACCTTATCAACAGCGGACTGTGGGACGAGCACTCCCAGTGGCGTATCATTTCCTTGAAGGAGATTCAGGATTTGATGGATGTAGCGTCCGAAAATCTGACCGACCAGCTTGACCTTACCTTCAAGTTGGGTTGCCCCGGATTCGATCGTGGCCGTATGGACATCGATGCTTGGAAAGCGGTCGCCACAGGTGGCTACGCAAGAATCGGACTGGAGCAATGCTTCCACAAGTTCGTACCCAATGGTAAAACAGAATCCTTGACGCGCGGTAGCGACAAGAACTACGACAATACGTTCGACAAAAACTACGAGTTCCCGTACAAGGGAGACCAGCTCCAAACCTTCGCTGACCGTGAGAACTACAAGCGCCACATGGCCAAATATTTCTGTATGGACGTACGCGGTATGCACGGCTACATCTACCAAAAGCAGAATGTAACGAAGCCTGGCACCTACGTCATCGAGTGCAAGGGCTACTCCAACACCCCGAAAGCCCTTCTCTTTGCTAGTATTGGACAAAATGATGGCTCCGGCTTGGTCGAGGGCACCAAGCGCACGACCACACTGAACCAGGTCAGCAACATGCCGGCGGACGAGCAGGCACGCCTCCACGTGAGCGAGCTGAACATGGACTATGCGGGCAAGGAGTTCTACGAGTCAAGCAAATATACCAATAGCGTGATCGTACAGGTGACGCAGGAGATGATTGACCAAGCTGGTGCAGAGGGTGTCAGCATCGCCTTCGGTCTCATCATTGATGGTAACGAAGCTCCCAGCCTTGACGAATGGACTGTATTCGACGATTTCCGTCTGATCTACGTAAGCAACACGAAGAATGAGGACCTCGTTCTCGACGAACTTCGTGGCGACTTGGAGTATCTGAAGAATGGCATTACCTACAAGAACCGTGTGCTCCGCCTTGCCAAGACGTTCAAGCAGAACAGCTGGAACTCCTTCGTGCTGCCCGTAGATCTTACGGTTAAGCAGCTTCGCGATGCCTTTGGTGGCACCGTGCGCCTTGCCAAGCTCAATAACCTCACGGCCACCGAGCTGCAGTTCGAGACCGTAACCCTCGACGGAAAAGCCGACAAGGATATCGCTCTCGAGGCTTACCAGCCTTACATCATCTTCCCGGCCAAGACGATGGAGGACAACAATAATAGTCCCTACACCGCCACCATCGCCAAGAATGGAAGCACGGAGAATCCCTATAAAGTAACGATCCAGGCTAAGCGCTTCGAGATCCCCAACGTCACGTTCAAGACGAACACAGACAATGAGAACGACCTCAGCAACATGGACGAGAAGTACTGGACGACGACGCTGATCCACAACGTGGGAACCATCACGGCCTACGGCACCTTCGTCCGTACCTTCGACCCGTACGCTACACAGAACGAGACCACGGGCGTTTGGTCATTCTCCAGCAGCAAGGGCACAATCCGCCCAGGCTACTACGACTTGAGGGGAAGCTACTTCTTCGATAATGGCGACGTCTATTACTCTGACACGAAGGTGCGCGGCCTGCGCGGCTTCTCTTGCTGGTTCAAGCCCAACAACAACGAGGCGCCCAAAGTCTATATCGACGGCGTGGAGCAGGAGACAGAGTTGACGGCCATCGGCGAGCTGATCGTAGGCCCCGAGGCTGCCAACCGCTACGGTCACGACAATGGCGTGTACAACCTCCAGGGACAGCGTGTCGGCAATACGACCGAGGGACTGCCCAGCGGCATCTACATCGTCAACGGACGCAAGCATGTGGTAAGATAATCGAATCGGACATAATTCAAAAAGGAATTAAGAAAATGAAACGTAAATATATCAAGCCCACCACATCCGTGGTGAGGGTGGAGACGCAGAACAACTACTGTAATACTGCTTCTACATGGAGCGTACGCGACGCCAGCGGAGCAATACAGTCCGACGCCGACAAGGGTTATGTCCTCACGGACGAGGACGAAAATGCAAGGGCTTACGATCCCTGGAACAGCGACACCTGGTAGTCCGCGCGGCATAAGACCGTCGGAAACAACTACCTACGAGACTTGAGGAACCATGGACGGAACCAGCAATGGCATACGTCCATGGTTTTTGGGCTTCTATCCAGACTTAGTTGCCGTTTCGTATTGGGAAACTTTTCCGCATCGTCCTTTTGTCCAAGAAGGCTACTTCTTCATCCAAGTAGGCTATTTTTTTCAATCATTTGCATCATCACAGTTATCACCTTATATGAGAAAGAAATATACCCCACCCCAGTCCCAGACGATCCCGCTCGACGTGTCAGGAAACATGATGGACATCATTGCCATCAGCCCACCCAGTGGCAAAGGCAACCCGACCATCATACGCACCCGGAGACGCCTCGACACCTTCTCACCCTTCACGCAGGAGGAGGAAGAAGAAAACGAGGATAGGACCGACGCAACCCTTTGGGAGTTTTAGCATGGGACAAAGCCTGTCTATGGTCACCCCAAATAATCAATAACCGAAAACAAACTAACATGAACATACTTCTATCTCTGTTGGTGTCGTCAGTCTATATTTTCAACGCGCAGGGGCAATACCTCTGCATCGGCGAAGACGGCACTCCCATGCTCTCCGACGCACCCGTGAGCCTCGACGTCACACGGGTGGACGAGGTCGCCGACGCCGGGCGTTTCGACCTCGACTACACGGGCATGAAATGGATTCTCAAGCCCTCCGCGGAGCACACCTACACCCTTGGATACCAAGTGGGAGAAGCCAATGCCACCACCTTTGTCTATGTGCGCTCGGGCGCCATGGCCACCACGTTTGAAGAGCCCGACGCCACCTTCCTCGATGGCCAGTGGGCGGTATCTACGGGCGAGGAGAGCCAGCCCGTCTTCCTCGACGAGACGGCTGACTATGTCTGTCCCCAGTTTTACAAGCAGCATGTCGATGTCACGCTCCAGCGCAGCTTGGTCGCGCAAGAGTGGAACACGCTCTGCCTGCCGTTCCCGCTGCACGCGGATCAGGTCAGCGCACTTTGGGGTGAGGGCACGCGCGTGGCTGAATACACGGGCGACACAGGTGCCAAGCTCCTTTTCACCACCTGCGAGCACATCGAGGCGGGCGTGCCCTACGTCCTGAATCCCGAGCGGGTCAGCGAAGACAACACCTATCGGGTAGAGGGTATTGACATCACCTCTTGGGACCGCGGCAACCGGTCGCGCGAGACAGTAGCCGACGGCACCCGCTTCGTCGGCTTCTATGGCCCCACGATGGTTCCGGCCAATGCCTACGTCTTCGGCGACGGCGACCGGATGTACTGTCTCGAAACCGACATGAAGGCCAATGGCTTCCGTGGTTATTTCCAAAGCAACGATCCGCAGGCTGCTGTTCGCGACCTCGGCTGGACAGTAGAGGATCAGGAGGTCACCTCCGTCCCACAAACCGCACCCGTGGTCTCACGCCCTGCCGATGGCGCCGCCTTCAACACGGGTGGCCAACTGGTGCGCCGCAAGGGTTCTGCCGAGCCTCTTGCCCCTGGCCTGTATATCGTCAATGGCATTAAAATCATCGTCAAATAAGTCTCACACAATGAAAACTACCCAACACATCCTACTGTGCCTTCTGCTGTGGGCCTTCTCCGCTGCACACACCCTGGCGGCACACACCGATGGCGAAACGAAGTTTATCAAGGCGGGGAGCGACTTCTCTGCCCTGGACGTCTCTCAGATTCCCAGCGGCCAACTGTGGATGCTCTCCACCAACGGAACTGCTTCTGGCAAAAACTTCACCATCGATTTCTCAAAGAAGAGCCTGGAGATAGTCCTCGACGTCTCCGCTTGCACCTCCGCCCTGGAGAACATCATCTCCTTCGGAAAGAAGATACAGGACTGGCGGGGCAACAACCTCCACTTTTATTATATCCCAACCAAATTCCCGCTGCCTTACACTTCCAGAAGACAAACATTCAACGAGCGACTCCGCGGAAGCTGGGTCAACACGTGGCAGAATACGCAGACCCCGTTGGACGTGGAGCTTGATGACGACACGAAGATCCTCACCATCCATCTGACCAAGGATGGCTTCTATGTCAACGGCGTACGGCAACAGGCTTCCAGCTCGGCTATCTCTGCCTTGTTCTCCTCCACGCCTTCCACTATCCAGATAGGTAGCGCCGAGGGGGAAGTCCGCAGCCATGCCGTCTGCAAGCGCGTGCGCCTGATAGACAATGTCGATATGAGCAAGACAGACAACATCGCGTCCTGGACCAGCAATGCACAGAAGTTTGAGGACCACAAGGAGGCTGCTCATACCACCTTCCTGCCCTATCCCTCCACGGAGCAACTTCGTGCCGACGCAACCCACTACGATGCCCCGTGGCTGCCCACCGACGAGACGCGCTCGCTGGTGAGAAGCCTCAACAGTAGCGAGAACGGCAAGGAGTGGAGTTTCTGCTATGTCAAGGGCACAACGAGCGGACCCGCAGCCAGCGAGTTCTACGCCAAGGACTTCGAACAGTCGCCCTACTATGTAGCCAGCCAATGGAAGCCCATCCGCGTGCCGCTCTCCTGGGAGATGGCGGGCTACGGAAGGCCTGTCTATACCAACATCGGCTATCCCTTCGAGTACAATCCGCCAAAGGCCGTGGACAGCCAGCGCGAGACCAACGAGAACGACAACAATGCCACGGGCTTCTACCGCCGCCAGTTCACGCTCGACGACTCGTGGCGCGACAAGCGCGTCTTCCTCCATTTCGACGGCGTCTATAGTGCCGCTGCCGTTTGGGTCGATGGCAACTATGTCGGCTACTCGCAGGGATCCAATACCGACGCGGAATTTGATATCACCGCAGCCCTGGAGAAGCAGGCCGACGGCAGCATCCGGACGGGCAGCTCGGCAGACAACGTCCACCAGCTCTCCGTGCGCGTCTATCGCTGGTGCGACGGTTCCTATCTCGAGGGACAGGATATGTGGCACCTTTCGGGCATCCACCGCGACGTCTATCTCGTCGCCACACCCAAGGTCTTTGTAGCCGACCACGTCATCACCACCGACAACATGGCCGCCGATGCTACCAGTGGCACGATGCAGGTAGCGCTCACCATCGACAACCGCGACCGCGTGGCAGGTGCCGACAAGACGATTGCCGTCACGCTCAGCGACAAGGAGGGCAACGTGGTAGCTACTGGCACGGCTGCATACCAAAGCAAACAAGACAACAACGGAAGACAGACCCTGACTGTGAGCCTTCCGGGACTCAAGGGCCTGCATCCTTGGAGTGCGGAGTCTCCTTATTTATATAATGTGACGGTGAGCCAGCGTGCTGCCGACGGCACGGAAGAGATGGCGTTCAACACGAAGTATGGTTTCCGCACCATCACGCTGACGAAAAATCCGCACCTCGTCTATGTCAACGGCCAGCGTGTCTTCTTCAAGGGTGTCAACACCCAGGACACGCATCCCGAATACGGACGGGCCATCGACGTGGAGACGATGATGAAGGACCTGACGATGATGAAGCAGGCCAATGTCAACACGGTACGCACGTCCCACTATCCGCGCCAGCCGAAGATGTACGCCATGATGGACGCCCTGGGCTTCTATGTGATGGACGAGGCCGACGTGGAGTGCCACTATGCCTGGATATGGAGATTCAACCAACTCACCAAAAACGGAAACTGGACCGCTCAGTATGTGGACCGCAACGTGCGCATGGTGGCGCGCGACCGCAACCACCCCTGCGTCACGTTCTGGTCTTTGGGCAACGAGTCGGGAAGCGGCCTCAACTTCGAGAAGGCCTATGCGGCAGTGAAGGCCCTCGACAGCCGCCCCATCCACTATGAGGGTACGACCAACTGGGGCAATGCTGCCACTTCGGACCTCTATTCCAATATGTACCCCACGGTGGACTATGTAGCAAGCAATAAGAATGGAGTCGAGGATCGTCCCTACTTCATCTGCGAATATGCCCATGCCATGGGACAAGCCGTAGGCAACCTGAAGGACTACTGGGACGTCATCGAGAGCAGCACCGGCATCATTGGCGCCTGCATTTGGGACTGGGTGGACCAAGCCATCTACCGCGTGGAAAGTGGCTCTGGCGTCGTGGCCGACAAGACCAAGAATGGTTTCCACAATTGGACCTCGGGCTACGACTACAATGACATCGGGCTGTTTGGAGTTGGCTTCCAGGGCAACTTCCTCAACAACGGCCTCATCACGCCCGACCGCGCCTGGACTTCCAAGCTCACCGAGGTGAAGAAGGTCTATCAGTATGTGGCTTTCTCCGACTTCGACGCGGCCTCGCGCTCAGTCTCCCTCACCAACAAGTATGTCTTTACCACCATTTCTCCCGACCGCTACGACCTCGCCTTCCGCGTGTTCAAGGATGGACGGCTGGTGGAGGAGGCTACTATCGGCCACTTCGACGCGATCGCGCCGGGAGCCTCGGCACGCATCGCCCTGCCGCTGAAGACCGTGACCGACGAGGCGAGCGAGTATCTCGTCAATGTCGAGCTGCGCATCAAGGAGGACTGCGCATGGGCGGAGGCTGGCTACAACATCGCCGATGAGCAGTTTGCCCTGACCGCGCGCCCAGCCTGGACCGCTCACACGTCCAACGGAGGATCCCTGACGATCAGCGGCAATTCCGTCTCGGGCACCGACTCCGAGGGCAACGACTTCCGAATGGCTTTCGACAACAGCGGCAAGATGACGGCGTGGACCTATGCGGGCAAGCAGATTCTGCACACCAATGCCAATGGCACGATTGCTTCGGGAGCTGCGCCCGACTTCAATAGCTGCCGAAACATCGACAACGACAAAGAGAGTACCGGTACCGCAAATGTAGGATGTGTCAATTCGTCCTCGACCAAAATCATCAAGGCGTTGACGAAAGACGATGCTTCGGGCTGCGCCACCATGACGGTGCAGGGCAATGCCAAAAACTGCCAGTACACCATCCGCTACACGTTCTATCCTGATGCCACGGTTGACATGGAGACGACGTTCTCTCCTTCGGGAGCTACACGCCGTCTGGGTCTCGGCCTGCAACTGGCTTCAGGCTTTGAGAATGTGGAGTTCTATGCGCGTGGCCCGCGCTCCAACTATTCCGACCGCAAGACAGGTTCCTACCTCGGACGTTTCACCACCACGGTCGATGATATGGTGGAGGAGCAAATCCACCCACAGACCTACGGCGACCATGAGGATCTGCGCGAACTGCTGCTCAGCAACAAGGAGGTAGGACTCACGCTCACAGTCCGGGTCGATGGCCAAGCCTCATTCTCGCTCTCTCACTTCGATGAGTCGAAGTGGATAAAAGAAGGCAGCGACCTGTGGAAAATACCCACCCATTGGTACGACCTCGTGCGTAAGCCCCAGGTGTTTGCCCATATCGACTATTGGCAGCGCGGACTGGGCAACAACAGTTGCCAAGGCGACGTGGTCCTGCCGAAATATGAGTGTCCCACCTCAGGCGACCATACTTACACGCTGCGATTGAAACCCAATCTGTAGTTGCAACTTGCGTTGATCTGATTCAACGATCGCCTTATTCAACATTTGCAGCCCACGGGAAAAAACAGACACGTGCCTGTTTCCCCGTGGGCTGCTCTGTCATCATAACGATCATGAGAAAAACGGAATGGCAATTCTCATTGTTACATTGTCACCTTGTCACGTTTTTGATTTTTGATAACGCATTAACGTTATAACGTTTAACGTTTTTGTTTTCGGAAGGCAGCACAACACAAACAATGCTCGCCAGGACAAAACTGCAGCAAAAGACGCCCGCTAAAAGGCGGCTGTGCGTTGACACAATGGTAAATATCTGCCACACAGGGGGTTGAAAGCAAGTTAAAAACAAAGCTTTAATTTTATTTAACGCTTTACCCCCCTAATTTTACAATGCTTAGTAATTTTGCATCAAAATAGATTGTGCATTCCTGTCAGAATCAACCTGTCGCCCTACCTGACGGCGAACAAACTGGGTTAGAACTGAGCATGGAGGTACTAAAAACAACAGTGATCATTACTAACTAAAGAGAGAACATTAAAACGATGAAAACAACTACATCACAACACGGCGAACGCTGCTTATGGCGGCGCAGCTGGAGTGTAGGAATCGCCACGGCACTCCTCGCCGCAGCACCCTTTGTGGCATCAGCACAAAGTAAAAGTAACGGCACAACGGGCGACGGAAATTCAACCAGTTCTTACGAGGGCGTAGGCGACCTGCCGGGCGAAACCTTTGAGGAGCTCCAGGCGGGAATCACCGCGGACTGCTCCTACGGCGACCCGAGCAAAGTGTATTTCCTCTACAACGTGGGGTCAGGCAAGTTTCTCAACATGGGAGGCTACTGGGGTACAAGTGCCTCTTTGAAAGACTACCCGATGCCACTCTGGACACGCAATGGAACGTCTACGAAAATTGATGGAAGCGAAACGCCCTCTCTCAACTTCGCACAAAACATCGCTACCAGGGAGGGCAACATGGTGAAATGGGTGAACGGGGGAACCAACGGAACGACCGACGTCGGCGTATTCTGCGACCGTGGTCCAACGACCAATTTGAACGGTTACGACGGTTGGTTCTTTACAAAAACAACAGATTCGAACGGTAAGGACGCCTACCTTATCTACACTTTCAAGACTACTACGTCAAGTTCTGGGTTCAGCGCACAAGATGGGATATACCTTACGGCCTTTGACGAAGGACAAGCTACAGCAGACAGGAACTGTGGAGCAGATACATACACGAATATCTGCACCAACGGTACACCTAACGATTATAGCAAATGGCGCGTCCTCACGCTACAGGACATCGACAACTTGCAGTTAGGGAACAGCGTGGAACTGAAAGATCCACTTGACTTTTCCTTTATGTTGAAGTGTCCTGGCTTCGATCGTGGAAGAACGGACACCAACGGATGGCAGGTATTTACCTCTTCCGTAGCATCGGGAGCGTACACCCGTATCGGTTTGCAGGAGTACAACTACAAAACGGACACGAAGCTATCGACTGCGGCCACTCCCCTGTCACGCGGCAATGGCAATGAGTATAACAACGGTAGATTTACAAAGGGATCCTCTGTTTCATACAAATTCTACTTCTCGGACACCAAATACCAATCCTTCACCAAGTGGGACGACTACCTGCGCTACATGGGTAAGTTCTTCTGCATGGACGTACACGGCACGCATGGCTACATCTATCAGAAGATGTTTGTGAAGCAGCCGGGCATCTACGTCGTAGAGTGCAAGGCATACTCCAACACGGACAAAGCCCAGCTCTTCGCAGGCGTCGCAGGCAACGACTTGTTCGAGGACTCAAAACGCACGACCATACTTAGCCAGGTCGACCACATGTCTGCGGAAGAGAAGTCTCGCCTCCGTGTAGCTGATCAGAACATGGACTATGCGGGCAAGGAGTTCTACGAGTCAAACAAATATACCAATAGCGTGAGCGTACATGTGACGAAGGAGATGATTGAGCAAGCTGGTGCCGCTGGTGGCGTCAGCATCGCCTTCGGTATCTACATTGGCAACCACAACGATGCCGACGAGACGCCCGACCCCAACGAGTGGACGGTATTCGATGACTTCCGCGTGCTCTACGCCAGCAACACGAAGAGCCCAGACCTCATACTCGACGAGCTGCGCGGCGACCTGGACTATCTGAGGAATGGCACCACCACCTACACGAACCGCATGCTCCACCTTGCCAAGACGTTCACCAAGGACCACTGGAACTCCTTCGTACTGCCCGTGGACCTCACGGTCAAACAGGTTCGTGATGCCTTTGGTGCCAACGTGCGCCTTGCCAAGCTCAAGAACCTCACGAACACCGAGCTGCAGTTTGAAACCGTAAACCTCGACGAGAATGAGAAGGCTACCGCCATCCAAGCCTATCAGCCGTACATTATCTTCCCGACCAAGACGATGGAGGCATACAATGGCACCCCCTACACTGCTAACATCACAACGGGAACTGGCAGTGATTACAAGGTAACGATCCAGGGTCAGCGCTTCCAGATCCCCAACGTCACGTTCAAGACGACTGTCGACGGCAAGAACGACTTCAGCGACATGGACGAGCACTGGACGACGAGGCTGACTCAAAAAGCGGGAGCCATCACGGCCTACGGCACCTTCGTCCGCACCTTCGACCCGGACGCTACACAGGACGATGTCACGGGCAAATGGACTCTCTCTGAAAACAGGGGAACGATCCGCGAGGGCTACGACAAACTGGTGGGAAGCTACTTCTTCGACCAGGGCAACGTCTATTTCTCTGACACAAAGGAGCGCGGCCTGCGCGGCTTCTCCTGCTGGTTCAAACCCAACAAAGAAGCAACAACGCTCGCAGTCTATATCGACGGCATGAAGCAGGAGGCAGAGTTGACGTCTATCGGCGAGCTGATCGTAGGCCCCGAGGCTGCCAACCGCTACGGCAAGAACAATGGCGTATACAACCTCCAGGGACAGCGTGTCGGCAATACGACCGAGGGTCTGCCCAGCGGCATCTACATCGTCAACGGACGCAAGCATGTGGTAAGATAATCCTATCAGACAAACTTTAAAAAAGGACTTAAGAAATATGAAACGCAAATATATCAAGCCCGTAACTACCGTGTTGATGGTGGAGACACAGAACAACTACTGTGCAGCTACGTCTAATCAATGGGTTGTAGGCAAGAAGTTCTACGACAACGGCCAGGTGGATCTTGAGAACGACGACACTGACCGTGGCTATTTCCTTACGGACAAGGACATCAAGGAAGGCATGTACGACCCTTGGGATAGCGACAAGTGGTAGTCCGCACGGCATAAGGCCGTCGGCAACGACTACATATTATATTTAGATCAATGGACGGAAGCCGCTTTAGTTGGCTTTCGTCCATTTCTGTTTAAGCGAGAAGCCTTTGGTGTTGGAGGGAGAAGCCTTTGGTGTTCTCCCACACAAAAAACTTCTGCCGAGAAATTCGGGCAAAACGCAGCCCCATTTCAAAGTTTCTTCTTACCTTTGCACTTGCAATAGACTGCCACACGCTGCCATCGGCCGCGCGTGGCGATCAACGACCGAAATTAAATCAAACTACTCATGGAAGTCCGTGGCGGAGGCTGTCCTTCCCACGGGTCCACCTTTTAACTAAGACATGGAAAAAAGAAGAACTTTGAAAAACCGGATCATCGCCACCCGCCCGTGGGCCTTGCCCGCCTCGGTGATGCCGATCCTCATCATGTGGGCCTACCTCTACTGCCAGAGCCATGGCGGAGGCGAGGACACGACACCGATCAACTGGCTCAACGCCCTACTCTGCCTCCCGCTGCTCTCCATCGTCCACTCGGGCGGCAACATGGTGAGCGACTACTTCGACTTCACATGGGGCGTGGACACAAAAGCCTGCAGCAATGGCGTGACGTGGATACACGACGGCACGTTCCGCCCCAAGGAGATCCTGCGCTACGGACTGGTGCTCGTGGCGCTGGCCGTGCCCATCGGCGTGTTTCTGCTCTACAACTCGTCGTGGTCGGGATGGTGGATCGGACTGGCGGGCGTACTGCTCTCGCTGGTCTATCCCTGGATGAAGTCGCACCACCTGGGCGACCTCAACATCCTCTGCAGCTTCGCCCTGCTCCCTGCCCTCGGCACGTTCTTCGTGGCCGTGGGGGCCTACGACCCGCAGTCGCTACTGATGATCCTGCCCATCGGACTGCTCACCGTCTCCATCCTCCATGCCAACAACACCCGCGATGTGAAGACAGATCTTCAGGCTGGGCTGGGGACCATCACGACCTCGGTCTCGCTGATGAACGCCAAGGCCATCTATGCCTTTGAGATCTTCGCTCCCTACGCCCTGGCCCTGCTCTATGTGGTCCTGCTGGGACAGCCGTGGACGCTGCTGGCAGTCGTGCTGACATTGCCCCTGGCCCTGCGCAACGTGCGGACGATGATCCAGGCAGAAGACGACCTGCCCTACCGAGGCATTCAGCGACTCGACCAGACGACGGCGCAGCTACAGATGATCTTCGGCCTCCTCTACGCCTTGGGCTTCTTCCTCGGCAGTTGGCTGGGGGCATAAGAACTTATATAAGCTCCACACGCCCTGAAAGGGCAGAAGCCCCTAGCCCAGGGCATCGCCCTGGGTAATTACGGACGCAAACCTGTCGCCCTGTAAGGGCAAAAGCTTTAAAACTCCAGGCAAAACATAAGGCTTTTG
>OICM01000135.1_pt1 | contig 32678 bp, 25 predicted proteins | sample 1581311 | NCBI WGS metagenome assembly OICM01 (sample SAMEA3882539, study PRJEB24775) | human gut metagenome | biome: human-associated habitat; feature: intestine environment; material: feces | place: Netherlands | collected 2009/2010 | reverse complement strand
ATGTAAACGCTCCACTTGGTAGCAAGCTTGTATTGTACTCCTATGCCAGTACTCACACTCCATTGCAGCGAAGGTATGAAATGCCAGTGATTTGTACAGGACGTGATAGGTCCGACAACATACTTTTCGTCTGTTTTACCATAGACCGGTATTTGCAGACTTCCGCCCAACGAAGAATATATAGTCCAATTCTTGACATCAAGCCACTTATACGACACATGCAAAGGCATTCCCAAATAATGCACATGTTGGGTTCGCTTGATATAATAAGCATCCTCTCCTAACGTGAAGTTGGACTTCAAGAGCGAAAACTGCAGGCCAGACATCAAACTCCATTTTTTCCCCAATGTCTTTGTTACCGAAATACCAAAACTAATCGGTTTGTCATGATGCTCATGCTCCACGATTTTCCCATCGTTCTTGATGTTATTGTTGATATTGTTTTTATTGTTGAAGGCTATTTCCATGAGTGCTTTCTCCTCCTCCGACAAGCCTTCGTGCTCTTTGATCTGCAAATAACGATAGTACTCGTCCCAAGTGGAGAACTTGTCGGGAGCCACAGGACCATCAGGCCCGTCAACGTCTGGCAGACCACCTCCCGAATTGCCAGTAAGCATTCGCTAAAGCAGACCCCAAAGAACCAGCAGCAAGCAACTGCCAATGGTGCTTTTTAGGAAGTACCGTTTCCTCTGTTATCAACGGTTTGTCGTACTCGTGCCAGCGTATTCTCATCGTATCACTAAAGATGCTGTCGTCTATTATTCCCGCAATACGAATGTTGTCCAAAGTACTTGGAGACTGAAGCGTATCAGTTGCAGGTATTGTGTCAACTATTGCTTGGACTACACGAGGATAGATGTTGCTTATTACCACATCCACTTCCTTATCCTTTTGGCTTTGATCCTTTGTGATCTGATCCTTTGTGGCCTGCTTTTCCTCCACTTGCCTGTTACCCAGACTTGTTTGTCCTTTATCTTCGTTCTTAACCTGTGCCGTATGATTTTTTTCTCCTTCGCCTTGTCCTTTCTCCATAAAACACGACAGATCGGTATGCTAATGAAGATGATTGTAACGACTGCCAGCATACGTTTGCTGATCATTTTCCTCAGCATTGCTTTGGCTCTTGCCAGTTGCGACGATGAACTGTGGGGTTCGATTCCCATCCTTTCTGCTATTTCCTTATGGGAATATCCTTCGATCACGGCCATCTGAAAGACCTTGCTATAACCTGTAGGTAATTGGCGGACAATGTCCATGATTTCCTTTTCTCCCAAGTAATTCTCAGGCGTAATACTCCCCTCTACATCCAATTCTTCGTCCGAGAAAGACGAAAATGGAACGACACTTCTTTTCTGCTTGCACTTCCGAAATTTCAAGGCCTCATTTTTTGCTATAGCAGAGACCCATTCGCCAAACTTTGAAGCATCTCTAAGTTGATGAAGAGAATAGTAAGCACGGATAAACGCCACTTGGACAAGGTCATTCAATGCATCCTCGTCCTCATGGGTGATGTTAAAACACACCTTTCTCAACATAGGAGAATAGGCTTCGATAAGTTTTTTCAGAGCAGTTGTATCACCAGTCCTTACTCGCTTGATAATCTCTTCTATATCCATATTTGGGATCAAAGCACTTTTGCTTTCTTCATAATAGGATAACCAAAAGCAAGAAATAACTGCGCCGACATTTATTAACAACCCTTAAACAAGCCTCGGGATTGTTAATGAAAATTTTCTCTGTTTGATCGATTTGAGTTGGTTGTCATAAAGTAAAAACAGTCAAGAGGCTGTGCTAACGATGTTGGCACGGCCTCTTGACCCTTTACAGCAATGCAGGCAACTCGAAGAGACGGATACCGTTGCTGCCTTTGATGAGAATGGTGCGTCCCGATGGCCGCTCCTCGGCAATGGCACGCCGCACGGCCTCAACATCGGGGAAGGTGCGGTAAGCAGTCTTGGTAGCTGCAAACTCTGGGCCAACGAGCCACACCTCTTGGAAACCGTCGCGCTCCAGAAGGTCCACAACCCGCTGGTGTTCCTCGGAAGAGGCCTCGCCGAGCTCGCGCATATCACCGAGGATTGCCATCTTGTGGTCAGCCTCGGTGAGACGGAAATTCTCTATAGCCGCCGCCATACTCGACGGATTGGCATTGTAGGCATCAACGATAAGTCGGTTGCGATCCGTCACGGTCAGCTGCGATCGGTTGTTGCTCGGCTGGTAGTCTCCCAAGGCTTGGGCAGCATCCTGCGGCGACACGCCGAAATGGAGACCAATGGCAATGGCGGCGAGCATATTGCTCATGTTGTAAGATCCGATGAGCCGAGAGCGCACCTCCAATGGCTGCGGTGTGAGGGCCGCGGCGGCCTGGAAAGAGAAATGGAGGAAGGGGGCACAGGAGATCAGTGTGCCACGGACGTCAGCGGTAGAATCCGTGCCGTAGGTGACGACGCGGTCAAACTGGCGCTCGGCAGCCATCTCCATCAGATCGGCATCGCTCTCGTTGAGAAAGAGGAGGGCGCCATGGGCCCGCATGAAATCATAGAGTTCACCTTTCGTCCGTTTTACACCCTCGAAAGATCCGAAGCCCTCCAAGTGGGCACGCCCTACATTGGTGATCATGCCACAGGTCGGCTCAACATAATCCACAAGCTGCTGTATGTCGCCCGGATGGGAGGCTCCCATCTCCACGACCGCTATCTCATGTTCCGGCGTGATCTGAAGCAGCGTACGCGGCACGCCTACATCGTTGTTGTAGTTGGCCTCGGTGTGGAGCACACGGTATTTTTTGGCCAAGACCGCGGAAACCAGTTCCTTGGTTGTGGTCTTACCATTCGTACCCGTGATGCCGATGACAGGAATGTCAAACTGGCGGCGATGCTCACGGGCCAGTTCCTTATAGGTAGTCAGCGCATCAGTCACGACGATATAGCGTGCGTCGCCAGCCACGGCATATTGCGGTTCATCAACCACGGCATAGCTACAGCCCTTCTCCAAAGCCTGGGCGGCAAAACGATTGCCGTCGAAGGATGCGCCCTTGAGCGCGATGAAGAGACTGTTCTCTGGGCAATGGCGGCTATCGGTCGTCACGCAGGAGCAGCGACGATATAGTGCGTAAAGTTCTTTGATGTCCATAATCTTGCAGATGATAAAAACGATACGGGGCGCGGTGGCACAGGCAATAGCTGCGCCCGACGGGTTCACCATCCTCCTGTATCCTTCCCCACTGCAAAAGTAATGCTAAAAGCTCAAACCCGCAAATTATCACCGATTATTTTGCAAATTCAAATTAATTATCTACTTTTGTCCGCTGTTGCAAAAAAGTACTGACACATGGAATATACAATACAAGTGAAGGGGCGGCTCGTCAGCCTTCGTGAACCGCAGGTCATGGGAATCCTCAACTGCACGCCCGACTCGTTTTTCGCTGGGTCGCGCGTACAGACCGAGGAGAGCATCGCCCGCCGTGCCAACCAAATCATCGAGGAGGGCGGCACCATGATCGACGTGGGTGGCTTCTCCACCCGCCCAGGCGGCGTGGAGGTGCCGGAGGAGGAGGAGATGCGCCGCTTGCGCTTCGCCCTGCCCATCGTGCGCCGCGAGCAGCCCGAGGCCATTCTCTCGGTCGATACCTACCGTCCCAACGTGGCACGAATGGTAGTAGAGGAGATGGGAGCCGACATCATCAACGACGTGAGCGAGGGTGGCATCACGGGCGTGGTTGATACGCCGCTGGAGCAGACGACCGACGAATATCCTGCCATTTTCCGCACGGTGGCAGACTTGGGCGTACCCTACATCCTCATGTCGGTGAAGCCCACCATCCACGACATGCTCTTGGCTATGGCACGCGAGGTGCAGCAGCTCCGCGATCTAGGACAAAAGGATATCATCCTCGATCCTGGGTTCGGTTTCGGCAAGACGCAGGAGCAAAACTACGACGTGCTCCGCGAGATGAACCGTCTGAGTACGCTCGGCCTCCCCATCCTCGCTGGCATGAGTCGCAAGCGGATGATATTCCAGCCGCTGGGCACCAATCCCGACGGCAGCCTCAACGGTACTACCGTTGTCAATACGCTGGCTCTGATGAACGGCGCCTCCATCCTCCGCGTCCACGACGTCAAGGCGGCAGCGGAGGCGGTACGCCTCTTCGGCTGCTACCAGGCTGGATCGAAGAAATAGTACCGAGGCTGCAATAGAGAGAATTCTCGCCAATCCCCCACCAACAACCCAGACACAGTCATGTTTTTTGAATTTGGAATCAAAGACGTAATTGACATTCTCCTTGTCGCCCTGATGCTCTACTATCTCTACCGGGTGATGAAGGAATCGCGATCGCTCAATGTGTTCATCGGCATCATGGTCTTTGTCCTCGTCTGGCTCTTCGTGAGCCAGGTGCTGGAGATGCGTCTTCTGGGCAGCATCATGGACAAGCTCGTCTCCGTCGGTGTCATCGGCATCATCGTCCTCTTCCAAGAGGAAATACGCCACTTCCTCTACAATCTCGGCGCACGCCGCCAGGTGCAGAGCGTGCTGCGCATCTTTTTCAGTAACAAGGATGAAGAAAAGGCGGACAAGGAGGCCATCATGCCCATCGTGATGGCCTGTATGAGCATGAGCCGTGGCAAGGTGGGCGCGCTGATCGTCATCGAGCGGGGCATCTCGCTCAGCGACATCTGCGACACAGGCGACTATATCGACGCACGCATCAACCAGCGCCTCATCGAGAACATCTTCTTCAAGAACTCACCCCTCCACGACGGTGCGATGGTGATTACGAAGAAGCGCATCCGAGCCGCTGGTTGCATTCTTCCCGTGAGTCACAACCAGGACATTCCCAAGGAACTGGGACTGCGCCACCGTGCCGCCATGGGTATCTCGCAGGACTCCGACGCCATAGCCATCGTCGTCTCCGAGGAGACGGGACGTATCAGCGTGGCTATCAAGGGAGAATTCCAGCTGCGCCTCTCGGCAGAGCAGCTGGAGAGCGTGCTCACCAAGGAGATGATGCCCGCCACCTAATCTTGGATCCACTGACGGATATCCTGGCTGATCGTAGCGGGATCGACAGGACGAAGGCCGTCGGGAGAAAGAAGAAGAAGGAGGTCAGCCAACTCGGCAGCCAACTGGAGGTCGTGGGTGGAAAGGATGATAGTCTTGCCCATGGTGTGGGCCAAGCGCGAGAGCAGCCGGAGCGTGTCGATGCGACTGTGGAAGTCGAGGAAGGCCGTCGGCTCGTCGAGAAGAATGATGGGGGTCTCCTGAGCCAAGGCGCGAGCAATCATCACCTTCTGACACTCACCGTCGCTCAGCGAGTCGATCTTACGGTCACGAAGCGGCCAAGCCCCCGTCTCGACAAGACTTTGGCGCACGGCCAGCTCGTCGCGGGCAGCAAGGTTGCCCCAAAAGCCCGTATAAGGACTGCGCCCCATGCCGACGAGGTCGTGGACGGTGAGTCCACCCATTTCGGGCCGCTGGGTGAGAACGATGGAAATAATCCGTGATCGCTCGCGCTGCGAGAGACTATCGGCCTCGCGGCTACCCAGCCAAATCTCTCCGCCCACCTTCGGCTGAAAGCCCGACAGGGTGCGCAGGAGTGTCGATTTGCCAATGCCATTGTCGCCGATGAGACAGGTCAGGCGACCTCCGAGGATAGTAATGTTAATATCACGGGCCACGACGGGACCACGGCGATAGCCGATGGAGAGATGGTGCAAGCGGATGTCCATGGCGCAAAAGTACGCATTTTATTTGGTTCTCTCACCATTTTTCACGATATTTGCAAACTGAAAAATCATATACTCACAGGATAAGAGTGAACTAACGACCAAGGATAAGAGTGAACGAGCAATGACAATCAACGAGAACGCCCAACAAGCCCTCCAGCGGCAGAAACTGCTGCTGCAGATGGAATATTACGCTGAGAAAGAGGCTTTCCGCAAACAGACGGAGGTCGTGGGAATGCAGCGCAAGGTGAAGCGCGGCGACGCATGGTTTCCCCTGCGTGTGGGCAAAAACTACTATAATAGCCTCAACCAGCGCGTGGTGGAGGTGTACAGAGAGCAAGACTTGGACATAGAGCACAATTTTGAGTTTGGCAAACCCGTAGTCTTCTTCCGCCAAACCACCGAGGGCAAACTCCATTTCCTTTCCTTCACGGGCACCGTCTCCTACGCCGATGGCGAGCGGATGGTAGTGGTCGTCCCCGATAGCGCTCCGCTACTCGATCTTCAGTCCGACGGCGGACAGAAGATCGGTTGCCAACTCTCGTTTGACGAGACGAGCTATCGCGAGATGCTCGACGCCCTCGACCGTGTGATCTCGGCAAAGGGCAACCGCCTGGCCTACCTGCGCGACCTCTTCTACGGTCCCCAGCCAGCACAGACCTATGGTTTCGGTCCAGTGCGCCTGCCGTGGCTCAACGGCGCCCAGGAGCAAGCCGTCAGCGAGGTAGTGCGCGCCAAGGACGTGATGGTCGTCCACGGCCCCCCGGGCACAGGAAAGACGACGACTCTCGTCGAGGCCATCAACGAGACACTGATGCGCGAGAGTCAGGTGCTGGTGTGCGCACAGAGCAACATGGCGGTGGACTGGATCTCGGAGAAACTGGTCGATAGGGGCATTCCCGTACTGCGCATTGGCAATCCCTCGCGCGTCAACGACAAGATGCTGGGTTTCACCTACGAGCGACGCTTCGAGGCCCACCCCGACTATCCCCAGCTTTGGGCCATACGCAAGGCTATACGCGAACTGCGGGCACAGCGTCGGCGAGGCGGTTCGGAAAACTATCATCAGAAACTCGAAAGACTGAAGAGCCGCGCCACAGAACTGGAGCTACGCATCAATAGTGAGCTCTTCAACGAGGCACGTGTCATCGCCTCGACCCTGGTGGGGTCCAACAACCGGCTAATGCAAGGCCAAAAGTTCAACACGCTCTTCATCGACGAGGCAGCGCAAGCCTTGGAGGCCGCATGCTGGATTGCCATCCGACGAGCCTCGCGGGTGATACTGGCTGGTGACCACTGCCAGTTGCCACCCACCGTGAAAAGTATGGCCGCACTCAAGGGCGGACTAGGCAAGACTCTCATGGAGCGCATCGTAGAGCGGAAGCCCGCAGTGGTGACGCTGCTGAAGGTGCAGTACCGGATGAACGAGGAGATCATGCGCTTCTCCTCCAACTGGTTCTACCACGGCGAGGTGGTGGGTGCACCACAAGTGAGCCACCGTGGCATTCTCGACTATGACATTCCAATAGACTGGATAGCCGTAGAGGGCGAGGCGGGAGAAGGTGGCGAGGAGTTTGTCGGCAACAGTTTCGGGCGGGTGAACAAGCGCGAGGCAGAACTCACCCTCGACGTGCTGCGCCGCTATTTTGTGAAGATCGGCAAGCGACGCGTACTCGACGAGCAGATCGACGTGGGCGTCATCTCCCCTTATCGTGCACAGGTACAGTACCTCCGCGCGCTGATCAAGAAGGACGCCTTCTTCAAACCCTTCCGCCACCTCCTCTCAGTCAATACAGTGGACGGTTTTCAGGGCCAGGAGCGCGACGTGATCCTCATCTCCTTGGTGCGTAGCAATGCCGAAGGCCAGATCGGCTTCCTCCGCGACCTGCGCCGAATGAACGTCGCCATCACTCGTGCGCGGATGAAACTCATGATCCTGGGCGACCCTGCCACGCTCTGCCGCCATCCGTTCTACAAGCGACTCTACGACTACGTACGATCTTTGGGCGGAACGGAGGCAGCAGATCCCGAAGCTACTCCGTGATGATGATGCAATAGGGCATGGGCTTCTCCAGCTGCATGAAGGTGATGGTCGGCGCATCGTCCTTCATGTAGGAAGCCTTTTTATGTATCCTAACACGTTGAGCCACAATACTTTCTTAAAAACAATAAATTCAAAACGGTACAAATTTTGAACAGGCGAAAAACTATAGTTCAAGGTACTCGACAAAGAGAAAAAACTATGACAGGGGCAAAAAGCAGTTTTAAGATTATTTATGAAAAAAAATTGGGCAATTTTGGCTGGTTGCTATCCAAAGAGCGCATTTTTGATAATAAGTACCACCTCCATCAGCCATAAAGAGTGAGACAATCGAAAAAGGAAATGAGGGGGGGGAGAGAGCCTTGTTAGTGGCTTCAACATAGGGCGAAAATGGATGTCTTGTACCTCAGTTGTATCTCTGTTGGCATATATAGCTGATATACAACAGAGGTTAATAATTCGGCGGCAATAGCAAATAGTCTAAATTATTTCAAAAAATCTATTGTAGAGGGCTTCAATATTATTTTTTTCTTACTTTTATAGCGTATAATGCTATATTTAGGAGATTATTTAGTATCTTTGCACCCAAAATACATTGAAGTATGAAATTAAATCGAATAAAAGCAGTATTGGTAGAACAAGACAAGTCGCAAAAATGGTTAGCAGAGCAGCTTGGTAAAAGTTTTAGTACAACCAACGCTTATTGCTGTAATAGGCAACAGCCTAATCTTGATACACTATATCGAATAGCCCAACTGCTTTCGGTTGAACTCAAAGAATTGATTGTTGATAATACAAAGAACGAGGAAGTATGATTAAATTGATAATTGAGAATACAGACCGTTTCATGAATGCAGTACCAAAAGCGAAACGGAAAAAGTATGGTCAGTTCTTTACGAACGTGACCACAGCTCTGTATATGGCTTCTCTCTTCGATTATGACACTACAAAACCTCAAATGAGTTTGTTGGATGCTGGAGCAGGAACTGGAATATTGTCGGCAGCCGTTGTACAAAGGCTTATGGATAATGGTTATAAAGGTCATATCCATATCACTTGCTATGAGACGGACAGCCTCGTACTGCCTCTATTGGAGGAAAACCTGACAATCATTAAGAGCAACGCAAATGTTTCGTTTACTATAATCAATGAGAATTATATTACGTCGCAATCTTTTGGCGTAGATACATTTTTCAGAGAGAACGAGAGTCTGTACGACTATGTGATTGGCAATCCCCCTTATTTGAAAATACCGAAAGATGCAGTAGAGGCAAAGTCGATGCCATCAGTTTGCCATGGCGCACCCAACCTTTATTTTTTGTTTTGGGCAATGGGTATATACAATCTGAAACAGAATCAGGAACTGGTATATATCGTGCCAAGGTCTTGGACTTCGGGGGCATACTTCAAAAAGTTTAGAGAATATCTATTTAATAATTGTGTGATTACAGACATACATTTGTTTGAAAGCCGGGACAAGGTGTTTGATGGGGAATCTGTCTTGCAGGAAACCATTATCGTAAAGGTAAAGAAAACACTACAACAGCCCTCAACCATTCACATAACGACATCTTCGACATCAGATTTCTCGGACGTGAGAAGTTTTGATACACCATACGATACTGTGGTTGGCAAAAACCAATATGTATATTTGGTTACGAATAAGAGTGATGCAGAGGTGCTTCAAAAAATAAATCACTTTAACAAGACTCTTCCCGAAATAAACCTGAAGATGCAGACTGGTCTTATCGTGGATTTCAGAACTCGGGAAGTGTTGCGAAATGTACTGGAAGAAGGAGCATATCCTTTGTTGTACTCACAACACATCAAAGGGGGCAGAGTTGTTTGGCCACAAGGTAAAGATGGTGAAGTTATCAAGACTGAAAGAGAAAGTTATTTGCAGAAGAACAGTGATTTTCTGTTGGTGAAGCGTTTTACGTCTAAAGAAGAAGAACGCAGACTGCAATGTGGCATATACCTTAAGCAGAGATATTCGCAATTTGAATATATCAGCACTCAAAACAAGGTGAACTTCATCAAGTGTGATTCACCTTGTATCACATATGGTCTATATGTGTTGCTAAACTCCACACTATATGACTGCTATTATAGAATATTGAATGGTTCAACTCAGGTCAATTCTACGGAAATCAATCAAATGCCTATACCAGAACGAGATGTAATCGAGGAAATGGGCAGAGAGTTGATGCACAAGGAGTTGTCAGTAGTAAACTGTAATAAGATATTAAGCAAATGGATAAGTTAGAATTAGCAAAACAACTGTTAGAGCAGATAAAAATGCCAGCAAAGCAGCAAAGTACTCTTTGTTGCTTAACCTTGTTGGCTATGGCGAAATTAAAGAAAGACACGCCATGTTATCAAGCAAAGAATGATTGGATTAGGATTCACGATGTGATTGTTTTTATCGCAGATAACTATGGGGTTATTTATGCTGAAAATTCCAGAGAAACATTCCGTAAACAGGCTATGCATCCATTTAGGACAGCTGCTCTCATTGAGGATAATGGAAAAGCCACCAATAGTCCTAATTATCGTTATCGCATTACAGGGGAGTTTCTAAGAGTTATTCAGGACATGAACGAAAGCGAAGGATGTGTTGGCGAAGAGAATGTTTCTTTATCGCTATTCCTTTCAAAACATGACAGTCTATCCAATCTATATGCATCAAAAAAGAAAATGCTAAAGATGCCTGTCAAAATAACAACCATGACTTTACGTTTAGTCCAGGCAAGCATAACCAATTACAGAAAGCTATCATTGAAGAGTTTGCTCCAAGATTTGCCCCAGGTTCTGAATGCTTGTATGTTGGTGACACCATACAGAAGGATATGGTGAAAAACATAGAAAAATTATCCCAACTCGGGTTTGAAATCACACTGCATGATAAAATGCCAGACGTTGTTCTTTATCGTGAGGACAAACATTGGATATACTTTGTGGAGTCTGTTACATCTGTTGGACCGATGGATCCAAAACGTATTATAGAAATAGAATCCATGACAGGCAATGTGACTGCAGGTAAGATTTATGTAACAGCATTCCTTGACTTTGCCACATTCAAAAAATTCTCAGAACAATTGGCATGGGAAACAGAAGTGTGGATTGCAGATATGCCTGACCACATGATTCATCTTAATGGAGATAAATTTTTAGGACCACGCTGATTCTTATCATAAATTTTAACAATAATGAAACAATTGTATTATGTAAACGGAAAAAGGGTTGATATAAATACATATGCAAATGCCCTTAACGCAGAAATAGCAGCAGAAGAAGCTCAAAATGTGTTCGAAGTTAAGAAGAAGGGATTTATTGAATATCTTAATAAGAACCCTTCTGCTCTTTCAAAATGGAAAAATACTTCTTTTTCACCAGAGTCAATTGTGCAGATTGAGTTTAATTCTTGGTGCAGTTCTGATGATTGTAAATTGCTGTTAAATAAGTACGAAAGGCAAAGAATTAGGAAGGCATGGGGATGTATCACTCTGATATTTATTGGAATTGTACTATTTGTTTTACGTGTTAGCGGAGTTTTATAAATAAGGAAACATATGAGAATAATAGAAATCGCAGGAGTTCAACTTGTTGTTTCAGATAAGGATTATAATTACTATTGGACTCAGAGAAATATAGGTGAGAATTCAGACGCGTTCAAAGTTGCTTGCAGACGACTTTTAGGATTGGGTCCTGATAGCCATAGTTTTGATTATGGTTTTATTCAGTTGCATATATGGGGAGACAATAATAAAGATCAATGCATTAAGAAAATCTATGAAAGTGGATTGATTGAATATGAAGAAGAATGGTATAAGAATCAAACTACATCGCAATTAAAAGGTGCAGCATATACTGCTCAACGTGAACAAGCCCTCATGCAAGGACTTGATGCGCGGCGTCTTCCCCATTCACGATCATTATCGTCCTTATCACGTCCCCAGCCACTGCCAGGACTGACCACCTTGCAAGGACTTGATGATGAATTTGAAGACGAATTGGAATTATAATTATATAATAAACTCACTTAACGAGATAAGGTTCTCTTTTGCCTCGACAAATCCCCCACGATTCCCTCCATCTCCCTGTCCACTTTGGATAGCTCCTCCTTGGACAAAGCATATATGCAGTCAATCGCCAGTCGGTTGGCTGCTATTTTTCTGTGTGCGAGGATGGTCTCTTCACCACCGATGGAGGGGCGGTTAGCACCGCTCGCCTCCAGGTAGTCGTTTACTGCGTCACGCATGGTGAACTCTCTCATTCCTGTTTTTGCCCAGTAGATAAGGGCATCAACAGCGGCTTTTCTTGTCTTGCTATATTCGTTGTCTGTCATAATTCTGATGTTTTGAGTTTTCTAAAAAAGTTTGATACATATCCAAATGGTGATTTCAACAAAGATGATAGCCCAACTTAGAAAAGCCAAGCCGAACATCCAGGCATAGGTGCGACCGTTGAAGTATGCACCTTCCTCAATATTGCAGATGCGTTTAAGTTCTTTCTGCTGGTGGATGAACAGGTTGTTTATCCGCTTCTCGTGCTCGTCAAGGGCTTGCTTGAAGCCAGAAATGGCGGTGCTGTTCCGCTCATCCAACAGGGCAAGTCCTTCATCGTTGATGCCAACTTTGAGGTTGCTCTGCTCTGCCTTGACAATGGCATGGCAGATTCCGTCAACGATGTTGTCCGTACTCCTGTGGGCAGCCACAAGTGCTATTCTCGTTGATTCCAACCTATGGTAGGCATTGCCCAGTTCCTCCTTTGCCTCATAGAGAGCCTTCTTGGCTGATTCAATCTCTTCCAGAGTCACTTTTATTTCTTCCTTGCCACTCTCGATGTTCTCGTCCTCCTGCATTTGGTTGTACAGGTTAAGCACATCCTGTGTGGCATCTTTCTTGTTTCTTCCCATACCGTTCTTGTTTGAAAAGTTATCGTTTCATGCCTCTCTTTATCGGCTTGCAGAGTGTGTTTGCTTGCATTGCGCAACGTCTTGCCCATTCACGGTCATCATCGTCCTTATCACGTCCCCAGCCACTGCCAGGACTGCCACCGCCACCACAGGACTCAGACATTGATGTGGCAGCATCAAGGTAGTTCATGAAGAGCAGCATAGCCACATTCAGAATGTCTGTGTGGCTTGCAGATCCATTCTCGGGAACTTCGATACAACTGTTCATCGTGTCGTATGCAGCCCTCGGCATTTTTATGCTGAAACGCTCACCATCAACCTCAATAATCTTTCTCAATCCGGCAGGCAGGTCAGGTTTTGCAACATTGCTTGTGCGAGACTGACCATCTTGCGATGCCGTATTTCTGCTGTCCAATGTGGTAGCGTTTGAAACAGATGACGAAGGTCTTTGACCAACTGCAACAGGTGTTGGCTGAGGGTGCAGCTTGCGGAAGGTATTACCGATTTTCGATGCGGTGAGATTTCTGCCTACACCCAGTTCTGATGCCTTGATGGTTGTTCTTCCGAACTTGAAGCGGTAGCCATGCACCCTGCCTTGACCATTCTTGTCACGGATAAGCTCGATGTCATATCCCTTTGCCCTCAATCGGTCGGCATATTCACCCCAATCAAAGAACGGCATTGAACGCAGCACATCCATACAGGCTTTGCTCACCTCCGCAATGCGCTCCTGACGAATATCCATGGCATCCTTCCAACCATGACGCTGATTGATGGCTTTCGCAGCCATCACGGCACGCTCACCGATGAACTTCACATCATTGAGATTACCGTCCATGTCGATGCGGTTCACCACCAGATGCAGGTGGGGAATGCCACTCTTGGAGTCACGGTGAAGGGCGGCAAAATATTGTGAGTTGGCTATGTTGGTCGGCTTGACCGAAGTAGCAGCCCTGCCTTTCTTCTTGCCGATGTGGTTCACCTTGGAGATACCATCCATCTCACGAATGAACTCGTCAAGGAATCTTCTCCAGTCCTCCATAGTCCAGTTACGTGCCTCCTCCTCAGATGGGGAAAGCTCAAAGCGGATGGACTTCAGTTCGATGGGCTTTTTGGCATACCTCTGCTTGAACATGGACTGATGCAGCACCATCTCGTCCCACATGCCCATTGGCGGCAGACCCTCGCTGAGATGGTTGGTCTTGACGATGTCCGCGCGGTTGTTTTTGGTTGCGTAATTGGTCATTGCCTGACCATGCTGAATTGCTGATGCTTTTGCTATCATAACATATCCAAGAATTTGTCTCTAATGCGGCTCAATTCCTCTATCAGGGTGTTGATGCCTTGAAGCCAACGTTCCATGAAGTCGGCTCTCTTGAAGAGTTTCAGTCTCTCGGCCTGTGGCAGGGCATGAAGCGCATTGCGCACATAAACCAGTTCTGACCTTGCCCCGATTAAGCCCTTCAAGGCTTCCTCCTGCTCTGCGGTCATGGGTAGGGATGGCTTGTGTCCGATGCCTAAGTCATGTAGATAGGTGCTTTTGCTCCTGCCTGACAGTCGGGCATTATGTACTACCAGGTTGTAGTGTTCTTCTGTGAAACGAACGTCAATGTGTCTGGTCTTCGGAGGTCTCTTTTTTGAGGTTTTCTCCGTGTAGTTATTCTTGTCTTTTTTCATTGTAGATGGGGTTTATAAAGTTTATACTTGATATAACAGGACAGCCAATGTGAGCCTGCGAACATTCAAGAATGCCAGTAGGAAGCGGTGGGCGAAGCGAAACCGTCTGACACTGGTACTTCTTGTTTAGACCTCCGAAAAAACTACGGCTAATAGAGGTAGCTGCTTCTGGATAGCTTGCCTGTCTGGAACGCAATAATCGAAATAAGGGAAAAGGAGAAATGACATCATGAGAGACTTGGGGTGATATGTGCGCTATGCCTCTCTGTGTTATCCTCGCATCGTCCTTCATGGGGCGGTGGCTGCAAGAGGTTGCCCTCGTCATCATAGACAGGAGACGGCAGCAACTCAATGGGTGATGCCTCTTCTCCTTGATTGCAGTCATCTTCTGACGGCTGTCCAACCTCATACTCAAAATGGTCATCACCTTCCTTTTCCCTTTGTTTGAAGTCTTGTGGTATCGGAGAAGGATCTGAAAGTCCATCCCCGATAACATGAGAATTAACGAAAGGGGAAGAGGTATTATAAGAGGCAGGAACATGGGGCTGCAGAATGTCAGTAGTGGCAGGATTGACGCTGCTGTCTTTCTGCTGACCTATGCCATTGGAAAGATTGCCTCCCGAAGAGCAAGCGGTATCGGATGGGACATTGGACACCGATTCCTCTTGGGTGGCGGAAGTCACGGCTTGACGGTTGTAGAAGGGGTTCTTGATGGCTTCTTTGATGCCGTCAACGTACCAAAAGGCGATGCATAGTATCGTATGTATGGAGGTGCGGTTGTTCCTCTCGGTTGAGAGAATGCCCACCTGATTGAACAGTTCCACCACCTTTGCCGCTGTCTTGCGGTCACACTTCCAAAGGGCAGACAACTCAACGGTTGAGATGGCAAACTGCCCGATGGAGAGAGAAGCGGAAAAGCCTGTCTTCTGATAAACACTTGGCTTGGTGGATGCCATTGATACAAAAGTGTCGAAGGCGATCATGCGGTGGAAGCCCTGCCTGTCATCCTTTAAGAAATCGAGCTGCTCCTTGGTCAGCAGGATTCCGTATTTTATGCTTTGGTTACTCATCTTGAAAAACTGATTATTAGTGAAACGGATTACTCAGCAAAGAGAAAATGAATATTTATTCTTTTTCCCTTTCGTAAAAAGGCAAATACCGTGAGTTCTATTATCCGTCATGTTATTCTTCCCCATTAGGAATTATCTCATCCTTGTCCCTCTTCATGGAGGCAGGCTTGTTCTTCTTGCTTTTCTGCAACATTGCCAGATGAGCCTCGAAGTCTGCCTGTTCCTCCTGGGTCGATTCGTAAGGCTTGTCCCATGAGCCACCTGCCTCAATCCATTTTATCAGTTGGTCTTTGAAGAAGTAGAGTGTGTTCCCTCTCTTGTAGAATGGGATGCGTCTTTCAGATGTGTAAGCATAAAGCGATGAGACTTTCTTTCGGACGAAGGCACTTGCCTCTCTGATGTCCATAAGAACATGGTCATTCTCGCACGGAGCATTGCCTATTCTCTGACCGATGTCATCAAGACGAGTCATCATCGTATTGACCTTGGTCAGAAGTTCGCCAACTGCGCTGGGCAGTTGGTCGAACGATAATGATTTGTTTTCTTCCATTTGTTATCCTGATTATGTGTTTCACTTATGTCTGGTCACTCTCTGCCTTGGTTGGCATCTTGAGAGAGATACGTTCTGCCGCATCACGTTTGAGCTCGTCCACTACATCGGCATACACCTGAGTAGTGGCAAGATTGCTATGGGTAAGCAGCTTGCTCACAGTGTAGATGTCCGTTCCCTCTGCCAACTGCAAGGTGGCAAAGGTATGACGGAAGCAGTGGAAGGTGATGTGTTTCTCGATGCCGGAAGCCTTTATCCACGGTTTGAGATACAATGCCACTGTACTGTTCGTGAGGTTCTTGAACACCTGGCCTATGCCTCGCTCGCCACAGAGCTGCAGAGCCTCTTCGCTGATAGGCAGGATTGCAGCGGTGGAAGTCTTCTTTGTGATAATGTCCATTCCCCAGCCGCCATCAGCCAACTTGACGATGTTCTCCCACTGGAGTCTGATGCAGTCAGAGAGGCGAAGACCTGTAAGGCAGGAGAAGAGACCTGCACGGCGAAGGACATCACTCTTGCAAGGAGTCTGAGACAACTGCAACAACTCTTCCTTAGTGAGGAACTGCCGCTTGTTGCCATGAGCCTTGGCACGCACAAGTTTCTTGGCGATATTCTCTTTGAGCAGTCCGTCCTCGTATGCGATGGCAAGGATGCACTTCAACTTGGTAAGGTTGTTGTTGGCTGTCGTTCCCATCATGCGCTTGCCGTTGTGCATACATGCATCCGACAACAGGTAGTCGAGGAATCCTTGGCAGTACGGAACGGTAAGGTCGCAGAAACGGCACTCACCATGCGTGTAGTTGTGGAAGTGCATGTAGGCGGTTGCCCAGTTCTGGCTGCTGCCACGCTCAATCATGAGGTTCTTGAAATATACCAAAAAGCTCTCCTTGCCCTTGTTGCGGTCGAGGAAGCCATACTCCTCATTGATGATGGACTCAGTCCTGCGGCACTTGATGATTTCCGCTTTCTGAATCATACTCTTGTTGTACTCCTGCTGAAAGCGTTCAACTGGGTTGGTGTAGATGTAAAGACCAAGGTACTCCCTGCGTGAAAGCTTGCCTGTCTTCGGGTTGCGGATTGGAGGATAGAAATCCAGATATAGGGAAGTCTGTCCGTTCTTGATAGGTCGTTTCCGCACAGTGACCTTTGTACAAATGTTCGTCATATAGTTATTCTTTTATTATTCTTACCGATGAGTATCTGTGGATGCGAATAGCCATGGTCGCAACGCTTTAACTCTCAAATCCGATGCAAAGTTAGATTGCCGTGAAAAGAGAAAAGCAAAGATGGCTTCAAATACAGCCAGAATTTAACCTGAATTTGCTTTTGAGTATGATTTTTCGCTCAAAATCGGACTATAAGCAGGTGCAGGATGCACTTTTTGTCTTATATCCGTTACTCCGTGTTGTGGGTTTGTTTCGACCGACATGGAAGGCTGTTTCATAGCATTTGTAATGGCATGGGTCGTATATGAGTTTGTTTGAACCAGCCCTTTACTTGTGTCTCACTTCCGCTTAGCCTTGGTCGAAGTACTGCTTTTCTCAGCCTTCTTGCGTGCAGCCTCCCAGTCTGCTTTCAGATAGTAGTTGGCTCTTCCGCCTTTGAACTTTCGGATTCTCACTCCATGAGACTCAGCAAATCTGCGTACCTGTGTCTTGCCCAATCCGTAGAGTTTCATGATGTCGAAGCAGGTGTACCAGTCATCGGAAATGTTCTTACCCTGCTCTTCATTATAAAGCCCGATAACCCTTTCCACGTCTTCCTTCTTGAAGCAGGTCGTTCCCCATGCGTGAACTGACTGGAGTTGGTAACGATTGCGGACTTCATAGAATCTGCCATACTTGATATTAAAGGTGCTCAACACCTCTGCCATCGTGTAATGGGTATCGTGTGTTACTCCATCAGGTGCTCTTTCACCAGCCCTGGGAGTCTTGCGACACTTTGCCGACTTGTTGACTGAGCCTGTCTCGGCATCTTTTAGCCTCTGTGCTTTCTTGGATGTTACTCCTTCTAACGATAAAGAAGAAGGGAAAACCACCTGATAACCTTGTTCCTTGGCTATTTCAAGAAGGTCTTGCAAATAGATCCTTGTCATGCGCGTACCTAAATTTACGGCTCTGAGCCTGCCTTGACGAATAAGACTGCGTACTGTCTTGACGCTGATGCTTACTGCCTGTGCTGTTTCCTCTACGGACATCAGCACAATTGGAATGCGAGTTGTAGTATTCATTTTTACCGTTATTTTTTGAATTTTGCAGTGACTCATGGGGGATGGTCCTTGACGGAAACTTTTAAGAGGAAACAAGGGGAAATAAGAGGAAATAAGAACCCTCATTAAGAACCGTGTGTCCCTCTGCCCATGGTACAACCGTGGTACAAAATTACTATAAACGGATGAAACTTGCAATAGGCGGTTGGAGCGTTATGTTAATGAATATGTATTGAAAATGAGCTATTTATGACGTTTCTCTAAGTTTTGTTTGGAGTTCTTTTAGATGCGTTTTAGTCCCATATGAGATGCATGTGAAGAGCGTGCTGCTCTTGCCGTCGGCCTTGTCGGCCTTATACCCCATCTGCACGGCCTGCTGCTGAAACTGCTTGTAGCAAGCAGCGTTGAAGATGCAGAGATACAAGGACTTGCCGTTGGCGTCGAGGAGGATGAGGGAGGAGTTGCCTTTGGCAAACTTCGTGGGCAGGCCGTCCTTGGTCAGGTCCATATTCTTCACCCAGGTGTATTCCTTGCCAAAGGCCGTCGAGACGCCCTTGTACTGGTAGCCCTGCTTCGTGAGCAAGTCGTTGGCGGACTGTTGCCTGGGATTCTGAAAGATACGCACGGCCTGTGCCAGACTCACCACGTCGCTTTGCGCATGGACCGTCAGCGTGGCCGCCATCAGGAGGAACAGAAAAGAAAAGATCTTTGTTTTCATGAATGTCGTCTTTGGTGAGAGATGGTCGTAGGACTATTTCACTACGGTGGCCCGGACTACACGGATATCCTTCAGCGGGCGGTCGTGATCATCGGTGGCAGCCTTCTCGATACGTCCCACGACCTCCAGTCCCTCCACGACCTCGCCAAAGACCGTATAAGAGCCGTCGAGGTGGGGTGTGCCGCCAAGCGTCTTATAGACCTCGCGGATCTCCGGCGTGAGTTTCACTGTCCCCTGCGTCATCTGGTCTATGCGCTGCTGCAGTTTGTCGAGCGACGCATCGTCCCACTGGCGTCCCCAGACAATATAAAACTGTGTGGCCGAAGAGCGGCGCTCCGGATTGACATCGTCGCCCTCGCGGGCTGCTGCCACGGCCCCGCGCTTATGAAACAGTTGCGGGAATCGGATCTCGGCCGGAACGGAGTATTTCTCCGGTGTGTCGCCGAGGAGCTTGCCCTGTGACGCACCAATGCTGCCGAGGTCGCCCGTCTGCACCATGAAATTGCTGATGACACGATGGAAAAGCACGCCGTCGTAGGCATGAGCCTCCACCAGTCTGAGGATGTTGTCACGGTGCTGCGGCGTCTCGTTGTAGAGCGCGATGCGCACATTGCCGCTGTCGGTCTCCAGGAGAATCTCGTGGCGCGGCTCGGAAGTCTGGGCCGACACGCCCAGGGCGATCGTCAGCAACAGGCTAAGCAGGAAGGTTGTCTTTCTTATCATCTTATTATTTACTATTGATTTTTTACTTTTGTGGAACATGATCTTGAGGAACACAGAACAGCTGCAAGGCCATCTGCTTAGCAGCTGACCATGCCGTTGTCCTCTCGCAGTTTCTCGTTGGCGATCATCAGTTGGATGCACTCCTCCAAATACTTGTCCACCTTCTGTCCCACGCGGGGGAAACCAAACTGGTGGGCCACCACGCGTTTCAGTTCGTTGCTTGGGATGGTACCCTGCTGTTGGACAAGATAGGCGATACAATTGCCGATCTCGCAGGGTGGTATCTCTTCTATCTCGCGCCCGCTGGCCTTGCGGTATTTATTCCATCCTCTCAGGCGGTCCTCAGAGGTCCAGACCGTGGGATTGGTCTCAGAGTCTCCCTTATCGAAATAGCATCCCAAGGCCGCATGCCGCACCCAGTCGGTGAGACGGATCGTGACACGTGGTATTTTCCACTCCTTTGCGATGCGCTTGGCGAGGTAGCTGAGACGGATGGGCTGCTCCACCCTCACGATCTCCTTCACGCCCATAGTGGCGCGTCGGCCATTGAGAAGCAAGACCTCGAGGCCACCCACGCCGACGAGATGGTTTATCTCCGCCACCTCGTAAGTCTCCAGCAGCGATTCGTCCTCGGGGTAGATGATCTCCTCCGCCGAGATGTTAAACGTGGCGGAATGCTTTTGCTCTTGAGGCTGCTCCTTGGTCTCATAGGGCGAGAACAGGTCGCCGTCGTCGTCAGCCTCCTTCAGCAACGCTTCCAGGGCCTGACACAGACGTTCGAAGGTCGCCTCGGGGTTGAGGAACCAGTCCACGCTCCAAAGGCGAAGCAGCTTCCAGCCCAGATGGCGAAGCACCTCGGGACGACAGATTTCGCGGTCGCGCACGGTCTTCGTGGCATAATATTTCGGGTTGTCGCAGAGAATGCCACAGAGGTAGCTTCCCTCGTCGTGCGGATTGCGCACGGCGATATCGACCTTGAAGGCCGAGCGTCCCACATACAGATCGACCTGGTAGCCCCGACCCTGCAGCATCCGGGCCACTTTCTGGGTGACGGCGTCATTGGCCGTCTCTTCATTGCCCGTCTCCAGCGCTTCGGCCTGTAGGGCCAGGCGTCCCGTCTTCGCATACTCCAGGAAGCGTTTTAGTCCCACCACGCCCGCGGCCTGCGTTCTCCGCAGGTCGATCATCTCGGGCTGCAACGTCGAGAAGACAATCATCTCGTAGCGCGCGCGGCTCACGGCCACATTGAGGCGTCGCTCACCTCCTTGGTTGTTGAGCGGTCCGAAGTTCATCGACACCTTCCCCCGCTTGTCCGGACCGTAGCCCACGCTGAAGAGAATGATGTCGCGTTCGTCACCCTGCACGTTCTCCAAATTCTTGATGAAGATCGGTTCCTCGGCGTCATAGGCCAACTGCTCCATCTCTGGATTTTTCGCCAGCATCTCGGTGAGAATATCCTCTATGAGTCCCTGCTGCACCTTAGAGAAGGCGACGATACCGATGGAGCGTCGTGGATGGGAGGGATGTTTTATATAGTCCTGGAGGATGCTCACCACCTTGCGACTGATGGCCTCTGCCTCGGCGCGATTGCTGCGCGTGCGTCCGTAGTCATAGACGCCATCCACGGGGATGAAGCTCACCTTCGACGTGCGGTTGTCCACCGAAGGGAAGGTGTAGAGTTTGCCGTCGTAGTATTGGTTGTTGCTGAAGGCGATGAGCGACTCGTGACGGCTTCGGTAGTGCCAGCTGAGATAGCGCGAGGCCATGGAAAGCGTGATACAATCATCGAGGATCGACTCCATGTCGTCGTTCTCAGCTTGGCTCTCGTCCGTCTGCTGCATCTGGAAGAAACTCGTCGGCGGCATCTGCTTCGGGTCTCCCACTACCACGAGCGATTTTCCGCGCGCTATCGCTCCCACAGCCTCGGAGGTCGGCATCTGCGAGGCCTCGTCGAAGATCACGAGATCGAAGGGCGGCTGGTCGAGGTCGAGAAACTGTGCCACGCTCATCGGACTCATGAGCATACAGGGGCAGAGGCGCGGCAGCAGCGTGGGTATTTGGTCGATGATCTTGCGGATGCTCGCCCCGCGTCCTCCACTGGCTATATAGCGCTTGAGAATGCCCAGCTCCGAGGATTTCGACGCCTCGACCTGAGCCGACGGGATAGTGGAAGCCAGCTTGTAGTAGAGTTCCTTCTGCGTGAGCACTTCGTAGCGAGACGCTATCTCGCGGTATTTTCGTATCTCTTCCTCGAAAAGTCGTCCGTCGAAGAGGTTCAACGGCTTCTTCTCGTCGATGATATTCATGGCCACCCGCTGATAGACTCCCTTGGCGAAGGCGTCGGCTATCTCTGCCATCGGCATAGTGGGATTGTCCCAAATCTCCTCGACGAGGTTGCCGAGATGATGGTCGCGGAGCATCTGCTTGCGCTGGCACCAGATGGTCCAGTTGCGCACACTGTCGAGATGGTCCGCCCACTGGTCGATATGCATTCCCAGGAAGGATAGCGTGTTGTTGTCGGGGGTACACCCCATCTTCTCCATCTCCTTCAGCTGCGTCGCCACAAGGCGCATGGCCTCGACCTCCTCGTCAGTGAAAGGCAGGGCGGTTGCGGTAGTGTGCTCACTTAGCAGTCCGTGATATTTGCTGAGCGCGTCAAACAAAGGCTCGACGTCCTCCTCCCTCATCCCGGGTCGGTAGGCGCGGAGCTGGCTGAGCACCCTCCGTTTGCCCATCATGCGAGGCAGCCACCATTTCGCGCACGCCTTTCTCCATTCGTTGCGCACTTGGTGGTAGTCGAAGTCGAAGATATCTCTCGTATAGTCTTTTTCTATCTTTTCCTGCGCCTCTGCGGCTATCAGAATCCAGTCCATACCCCGCGTCGATTCCTCCACGGGACGATCCGTCGCATCGTTGAAGCGTCCTACGGCCTCGCTCACGACGCCTATCTTCTCCCGTATCACCTCCATCGGTCCGCGTAGCTGCTTCTCCAGTTCCATCGACGCAGAGGTGATGGTCAGTGCGCGCAGCGGATGGGTGACAGGATGGCCGCTGACGGCGAAGACGGTGTCGAGCGTGCGTATTTCCTCCAGGTCCTGCATAAACTGATCTATGGAGAAGTGCTTTATGTAGAAGTCGCCCGGCGCAATAGGTTCGCTTTCCACTGCCGTGATGCGGGTGATACACTCATAGAGCGACACCCCCCACCTCTGCGGGCGGTGATACAGTCGCTCCACGTAGAGGGCGAGGCGACGGCGCTGGCGGAAGAGCTGTCGGCTCTCCTCCATATACTCCTCAGGCTCCTTGATGCGGGTCACGTCCAGGGCCTCCTGAAGCTGGCGTAGCAAGTGGCTCTTGGTCATCTTGTTGGAGTGCATCTCGAGGCAGAACGGGTGGAGCTGCATCTTGCGCAGGCGATTCTCCACTACCTGCAGAGCCGCCATCTTCTCGGCCACGAAGAGCACGCGCTTGCCTTTGTAGAGGGCATTGGCGATCATGTTGGTGATGGTCTGGCTCTTGCCCGTTCCCGGCGGACCATAGAGGATGAAGCTGCGGTCCACGCCCGACATGAGGATGGCCTCGAGCTGCGACGAGTCGGCGGGCAGCGGTACGGCGGAATAGTTGGGCGGATCCTTCTGGTCGCTAATGCGCACGTTGACAAGGTGGCGTTTAGGCTGATGGAGCTTGAGGCGCTTGGCGATGAGCGACTGGATGATGGGGTTGCGCTCCATCTTCTCGCAGTTGTTGTGAATGTCGTTCCACATCACAAACTTCGAGAACGAGAAGAGGCCGAGCATACATTCCTCCACCACGTCCCAGCGCTTCTGCGTCTTGATGGCTCCGCGCACCATGGCGAGGACACGTCTCACGTCAATGCCGTGGTCGTCCGTGGATAGCGGGTCGAAGTCGGGCATGTTTACCTCAAACTGCTGGCGCAGCATCTCCGTCAGCGTGGTGTTGAAGATGGGGTCTTCCTCACGCGTCCGGATCACATAGCGGTTGGCCCCCTTGCGAACCAACTTCACCGGCAGGAGCAACAGCGGGGCGTAACGGGGCCGCTCGCTCCGCTCCGTCTCGTACCATTTGAGCAGTCCGAGAACGAGAAAGAGCGTGTTGGCACCATTCTCCTCCAGCGCCGTGCGCGACTCGCGGAACAAGCGTCGCTGCGAGAGTTCCAACGCTTCATCGTCAAGGTAGGAGACCAGTCGCTTGCGACGCAGACTGGCATCGGCCAGTTCGCCCAGATCCTTCTTGTAGCTGATGCTATCATAGATGCCCCAGCCGTTGGGCTGCGTACTGACCCCTGCGGGCTTGCCGACGAGTTCGATGTCGGCACCATCCTGCAGCTGGTTTTCGAGCGTGTCGATATGATAGGAGACAAAGGAAATCACCTTTTGTCCGATGCGCATGTTGAGGAGGTTGTTGCGGAGGGAGAAGTCAAGGAGCTTACGCTCCCAGATCTGCGTGCGCGTGAGCACTTTGGGCTGCGCCGGCACTTCCTCCTCGATGGTCTGCTGCTGGCGCACCCATGATGTGGTGTCGCCATGGCCCACGCCCTTCGTTTCCGCCGTCTCGCCCTCCGTGGGGAGCGGCAGGATGTGGTTGACGCGGCAGCAATAGACATCGACGAAGCAGACGATGCTATCGGCCTCAGCAGTGACATAGCGTTCGGCATTGGCCACGGCGTCCTCGAAACTCACGTCGGCCGAACTCGTCAGGTCGATGCTTTCGAGGAGCACCATCTCGTTGACGCCGTCGCTCATCGCCTTGGAGAGGAAGGCAGCGTCGTCGGACGTGGTCTGCTGATAATAGTTGTCAATGAGCCAGCAGCCCACGAAGGCGTGGCCCTTCTTGATAACCACAAGCGGGTGGAGGCCAGCAGCCTCCAAGGCCGAGGCGAGCAGTACGGTGAGGTCCAGACAGGTGCCCAACTTCTCTTTCAGCACCTGCTGGGCAAGACGCACGCGCTGCCCCTTCTCCTCAAAACTGGCGGGTGGGGCTGCATAGACGATGCCCAAGTCGCGGATAGCCTGGAAGATGGCGGCACACTGGGCGCGAACGCGGTTGGGCTTCTGCTGCTGATACTCGTCGAGGGCAGCATCGCCCGTGAGCTCCTCCAGCTTGCGGGCGGCACTGACCAGCACGGGCTGGAGTTGCGGTGCATTGGGCGTGACGAAGGCGGCGATCAATTCTGGCGAGATACCCACACCCGGCCACTCATTGGCCGTAAGGATGCGGAGGGCGTGGTCCTGGACCTCCATTTCCTCGCCATCGACCGTCAGCGTCAGGGTGAAAGTAGTCTCCACGCTCTCCGAGAGGTGGCGCAGCGACTCCAACTGGGGCTGCAGGTCGAGGTCGGTGATCTCTACCGATTGGCCCGCAGGCAGCACGTCAAACGTGCGCTCGCAGCCCGCCACATGGTCTCCCGCCAGTGTGAGGACCACTTTCTGCCAATCCTCCTCGCTGTCGTTGACCACTTCCACGCGCTGAATGCATTTCTTGCCATTGCGGGCCAGCACATAACTGATGGCCGGAATGTACTCAATATTTACAATTCTTTCTCCTGTCATACAAAAGCTCATCGTCTGTAATGGCTACAAAAGTAGGCATTTCCCTCGACACAGGCAAATCCGCCATATGCCAGTTTGTTTAGAATTCTCCTTTCAGCACATATTTCTAGAAATGCCACAAATTACTAAAATGCGGAAAATGGAAAGAAAATGACTAAAACACGGAAAGGAAATTAAGCGGATTAAACTCTCGAAAGAATAAAGAGTGGAGAAACAAGGGGAAAAGGGGCAAAAAAGAGTTTTCTTGTTCAAATTCTTGAATTTGGAACACTTTGATCCGCTTCGGCTTTTTATCTGTCGCCATAAGCAACCCATTGGGCGAAAAATCTGCCGCAACGTGCTATGAGCCCTATGGCGAAGCCACACCTGCATAAAGAGCAAGGCTGGCAAGGCACACCCTCATTTAAACAAGGGTGAGAAAGAAACAATGGCTGTTCAGGAGCCAGGGATGGCCGGGGCTACCTGAAGGATCAGTAGTCCTCTAGATAGCCCTTGGTGAAAAGGTCGTAGGCCACGGCCTCCAGTTCCTTGAGCGTCATTTTCTCCACTGCCCGCTCAATAATGCGGACAAAATGGTCGCGACGGTAGTCGTCAGTATCCGACAATCTGTCTTCCATGTTCATTGAATGTTGCGTTCCTTAGTATAAAACAAGATTATTGGCCGTTGCGTTCGTAGAATTGAATCGTGCGTCCGTCGTACTCCTCCTGGCGCACCAGGCGCACCCCTCCAGGCAACTGGGGCGCACGCACGCCCTCTCCGAGACAGAAAGGCGCGGTCTCGACGCGTAGTTCGTCCCACAGACCAGCGTCGAGGAAGGACTGCAGCGTCCTTGCTCCACCCTCCACGAGCAGCGACTGCTTCTTCTCCTCATAGAGATGGCGTAGCACGGCGTCGATACTGTCAAACGGAAGATAGCCCTCAGGGAGCGTACCCTCCAGTCCGTGGCCCAGGACGATACGTTCGGGGTCGGATCCAGCCCACTCACGCACCGTCAAGCTCGGCGCATCCACCGCCCAGGTCGTATGACCGACGAGGATGGCATCGCTTTCGCTGCGCAACTGGTGTACCAGCATCAGGGTGAAAGGCGAGGAGATCGGTGTCCGCCGTCCCTCTGCCCCCAAGAGACCATCGGCGGTTTGGGCCCATTTCAACGTGATATAGGGCCGCTGAAGCGTGTTGTAGGTGAAGAAACGCTTGTTGATCTCCCTGCACGCGCGCTCCATCACGCCCACCACCACCTCGATGCCAGCCGCTCGCATCCGCTCGATGCCGCGACCCTGCACCTTGGCGAAGGGATCGACGCAGCCGCAGACCACACGCCTCACGCCCTTGCTGACGATCAGGTCGGCACAGGGTGGTGTCTTGCCATAGTGGCTGCACGGCTCCAGCGAGACGTAGATCGTACTCTCTCTCAGCAGCGTTTCGTCCTCGGCGCTCACCGAGGCAAAGGCGTTGACCTCGGCGTGGCCCTCGCCACAGCGCTTATGGTAGCCCTCGCCGATGATGCGCCCGCCGGGAGCTACGATCACTGCGCCGACCATGGGGTTGGGCTTGGCGCCCGCTTGTCCGCAGCGCGCCAGTTGCAGGCAGCGCCGCATATACAGTTCGTCCGTTTCTCTTTGCATAGTTTTTTGCTTCTTAGAGGATAGTAGTCAAGGCCTGCTTGATCCCTGTTGGGATGATTGTCAAACCCATTGTTCCTCCATCATATATATAGTTGCGAAGCCCTGCGCCTATCGCTCCACAGCCTCCACGACGTACCCCTGCTGGCGCAGCATGGTCAGCACGCTGTCGTCGCCCGCGAGGTGGCCCGCACCGACCACGAAGAGCGAAGGCTGGGCGGACATGATCGTCGGCATCTTCTCCACCCAACGCCGGTTGCGGTCCACGACAAGCTGCTGGCGGTCCTGGGGACCATCGGAGCAGCCATCCAAAAACTGCTGATCCATCACCTCGCCCAGCCGCTTCAGGTCCTGGTTTTTATAGGCCGCGATCATATCCTCCAAGTCCTGTTGCGCCCGGTCGAAATGTTCACAGAGGCAGACCAGATCGCGCACCTGCTTCTCCAACGGCTGTCCGTAGAGCAGTCTCATCTGCTCGTCGCCCGTCTCCAGTCCATCCGTGGCTTTGTTGTTCTCCTGCGCTACCTTTTGAAAGTAGAGGTCGATGAGGTCGCTGGAGTCGAAACTATCCGCATGGCGCTTCATACAAGTCATCACGGTCAGCACGTTGGACAAAGCCGCTGGTGCCATCCGCCCCATCTGCGCCATAATCACGGGGTTGTCGAAGTCGGCCCCCATCACGCTCAGGAGCGCCTTGTTGAGCGACTTCATCTCGTCAGAAGTCAGCAGGTCCTTGATGGTCTTGCCCTCAGGTAGCATCATCGCCTCGGAGACGCGGGTGAGAAAATCCTGAGACAAAGCCTCCTTGAAATCAATCTCACCCACCACGCAGTCGGTCGTGTTGACCGCCTCGTCAATGCCCACAATCTGTGGGACAAACGACGAGGAGACGACATGCATCGTACCAACGATATAAGACGGGCGCGTCAGGTCTTTGCCACTGATCTTGTAGAGGAGTTGCGCCTGGGCGGCGAGGCCGACCATCGTCAGCGCACAGAGAGTGGAGAGGATGCGCACGGTAAGGGTCGGCAGCTTCATGCTTGCAAAAGGCTTCATACATACCGACTTTAGCATGCGACTATGCTTTTTCATACGTTCTATCTTCTTCATGTGTCCTAAGGATGAGGGGGTGAGTGAAAAAAATTCCTACTATTACTTTTTCAAGTCGAAGCCGACACGCACGCCGTCATAGTTTTTGGAGATGTCTCCCACGACCTGCGCCGTACTGTTGCCACTCACGGCTGCCATCGTCTGGAAGAGCGTGAGCACCTTCTTCGACTCGAAGAGCACGCTAATGCCCGAGAGGCCGTTGCGGACGACATAGCCATTGAGATTGATGAGGAGACCCTTCAGTTGCAGCGAAGCGTCGGTCGGGTTATAGGTATAGGTGCCGTTCCAGGCCCTGCCGTTGATCTTGGCCGAGAACGTGCCGTCCTTGGCGAACGTCAACTGGGTGTTGGAAGACGTGAAGCCCAGTTTGCGATACTCCTCGCCGAGTTTCTCCTCCACCTTCGCCGCTGCCAGTTCGCCACCAGCACGCGCCAGGAGGTTCTCCGAGGTGAAGGCGCATCCCGGACCGTCATAGCGCCAGGTGCCGTAGAGATTCTCTTTCGAGAGTTTGCCACCACCGATGATCGACGAGATAATGTTGCCGACTGACTCGCCGACACCACTGCCCAACATACTGCCGTTGCCCTGGTTGCCCTGCGTCGTCGTACCGCCACCTATTCCGCCGCACGAGGCGAGCATCAGCGAGGCGGAGAACATTCCTAAAATCAATCCTTTCTTCATGACTCTATATTCTTATTAGTTAATTCCAATTTGGGTCTATTTTTTTGATTATACACACTATGTTTTTATCGATTCGATCGGCTATTCCTTTCTATCAGCCATCTTATCGGGTCTATCGAGCGCATAGCCGATTCTATCATTTAATTTTCCCTTGCAGTCGGAGCTCCCTGACCAGCTGCGCACCCCGCTGGGCAAGATGCGCCTCGGCCACGTCGGGTCTCATCGCCTCCTCCTGTGGGACCCCCTCGGGATGGATACTGCCCACGCTTGCAAATCCTGCATCGAGCAGTCGCTGCGCATCCTGCACGCGACCCGACCACAACACGACATCGACACCTTTGCGCCTGCCGTGGGCCATCACCACGAAGGGCAACTTCCCCATCAGCGTCTGAGCGTCGCTACTCCCCTCTCCCGTCACAATAACGGCGGTTTCATCGATCATCTCGTCGAAGTGGCAGGCTCCGAGCAGAAGTTCCGCTCCTGAGCACATCGTGGCCTGAAAATACTCCATGAAGGCGTAGCCCAGTCCGCCTGCCGCCCCTGCGCCATGGGCGTTGCGAAGGTCGTAGCCGAAGTGGCGCGCGCTCACGTCGGCGAAGCGTGCTGCTCGGCGATCGATGACCTCAACCATAGCCTCAGTGGCCCCCTTCTGCGGGGCAAAGACGCGGGCTGCTCCCAGCGGGCCACAGAGCGGATTCTGGACGTCGGAGGCGAGGACGATGCGCAGATCCTGAAAGTACTGATCCCGCACCGCGTCAAAGCGGTCGTGGGCGCTGCGCCCCAAGTGCTCTATCAGGGCCCGGATCATACCAATACCACAGTCGCTGGTAGCGGTGCCTCCGAGGCCGATGACACACTCCTTTGCGCCACGCATCACGGCGTCGGCCAGCAGTTCACCCACACCGTAGCTCGTGGCCACGAGGGGGTTGCGGTTCTCCAGCTCGATGCGCGACAATCCGCAGGCCTGGGCCACTTCGATGATGGCACGCTGGCCACAGAGACCGTAGGAGGCCTCTATACGGCGCATCAGGGCATCGTGGCAGGCGATAGTGATGCGATCTCCACCCAAGGTCGCGAGAAAGGCATCGAGCATTCCGTCGCCACCGTCGCTCATCGTCAGCACACGACAGGTGGCACCCTCGGATCGCACGCCGCGGGCGAAGGCCTCTCCTGCTGCCTGGCTGGAGAGACACCCTTTGAAGGAGTCGAAAGCTATGAGTATCTCCATGTTGTCGTCTTTCTATGGGCAAAATTAGTCATTTCCATGGTTTCCGCCAAGCTATCGGGCCGAATAATTTGCATCATCGGCGAAGAAAGCGTAATTTTGCGGCATGAATCAAGCATCCGACCACAGCAGGTCCACCATCATCATCCAGGCATTGCATAGCGCCCTCGGCCTTTTCAAGGTGAGACGCGAGGAGCGCAGACTGGCATGGGGCGCCCTCCTCTATGCCCTCGTACTCAACACGATGATCGTCTGTCGCTACTGGGAGTGGTTCTCCCAAGTCACGGACGGCTATCGCAAACTCGTCTTGCGCCACTTCCATATCTCGGGCTTCGACCCCATCACCTACCTGGTACTCAACGACTGGTCGGCGGCCTACAACATCTACCGCCACCCGCTGCTGGCCTTCTTCATGTGGATTCCCGCCCAAGTCAACCGCTTGATCATCCTCGCCACGGGGGTCAACTTCGCGCAGGTCCTCACGGCCCTGTTGCTCGCCGCCGCCACCTTCTACGCCGTCCTCTTCCTTTTTCGCATCCTGCGCGAGATCGTCGGACTGGCCACGGCCGACGCCCTGCTGCTCACCCTTCTCTTTCTCTCCTTCGCCTACACGATGGTGTCGCTCAGCGTTCCCGACCACTTCGGCCTCTCTACGACGGCCCTGATCCTCACCCTCTACGTCGCGGGCCGTAGTCTGCTTCGCGGCAGGCCGCTGACGAAGGCACAGACCGTACTGTTCTTCCTGCTCACGGCGGGCATCTCGCTCAACAATGGCATCAAGGTCTTCCTGGCCAGTTGGGGCACGAGTGGCAAGCGGTTCTTCCGCCCTGCCCACCTGCTGCTGGCCGTTATCGTCCCGTCGGCGCTGATATGGGGATTTGCGCGCTGGGAGTGGCAGACGTTCGAGAAGCCGAAATACCTCGCTCGCCAAGAGGCGACGGCCGCACGGGAAAAGAAAGAGCGCGGCGCGATCATGCAAAACCTCATCAAGCAGTCGGCCACGACCGACACTACGGGCCTTTCCCATACTGCCGACAGCATCTTCCGCGCAAGGGCCAAGGAGAAGGAGCGTCGCCGGATGAAGAAAGCGGTCTATGCCCACCAGGGCAAGCCAATGGGACAAGGGGAATTCTCGTCGTGGACCGACGCCACGACCCCGCGCCTGGAGAGCATCGTCGAAAACTTGTTTGGCGAGCCCATACAGCTCCACACCGACCATGTGCTGGGCGACGTGCTCATCAATCGCCCCGTCATCGTCCCCTACCGCTATGCGGCGAGCTATGCCGTCGAGGCCTTCGTCGTCATCTTCTTCCTCGCCGGCATCTGGATGGGGCGCCGCAGTCGCTTTCTGTGGATCGCCCTGTCATGGATGGGCTTCGACATGATCATCCATGTGGTGCTCGGCTTCGGCCTCAACGAGGTCTATATCATGTCGCCCCACTGGCTCTTCGTCCTCCCCATCGCCATGGCCTTCGCCCTGTTGCGCCTCCGTGGCCGCTGGCTGCTGGCTGCCCGTGTGGCTCTGATGGGACTATCCGTCTTCCTGCTGGCCTACAACGCCTCGCTCTACGTGCAGTACTTGTTCTTCTAAGACCAAGTCAATCAGCAAGAAGGCTCAGAATAAAGTATTAACGAGTCGATTATCGTACGATCAGCGGGGATTCATGAAAAATCAGAAGGTGCTGAGGGCGTCTCGCGCCCCCAGCACCCTACTGCTTAGTCACCCAAGTTACCGTCGCCACCATCGGGGTTCGTCTCCGAAGACTCTCCGCCCGAGGTCGTCTTGGTGAAGTAAGCCGTCAGCGACATATCACCATTCACCGTCACGGTACGCGACGCCGACGTGTCCCCATCACTCCAGCGGCTGAAGGTATAGTCGCCCGAGGCCACGGCATGGATGCTTATGCGGCTCCCCTTCTCGAAGGAACCACCTCCCGAGACCGTTCCACCGTTGGCCGGACTTGCCGCCAGACGCAGCGTCTTCTTCCCCTCCACCGAGGGAGCCACCGGCACGGAGTTCTCCACAGGGTTCAACACACCGTTCGGACGCAGATAGACATCACTCACGCCACCGTAGCTGTCCGTGGCACGCTGGTAAGCTGCCTGCCCCTGATACTCCTTCAGCAAGTTGTTCTCGCAGATGAGGTGCTGCGTCGAGACCAGCGTCTTTGCTGCCTCCTTGCGGGAGTGGATCCACACCAGACCATGATCGCCGAAATCATGAGCAGCCTGCGCCGCCAGATGTCCCTCCTGCACCGAGAAGCCACGCGCATCCACGACCGTGAGGAGCTTCGACTCAGAAGCCTTGTCCAGCACGACGCAGCAGGCCTCCACTACCGCCATGGGAAGCATGGTCACGTCGTTCACCTCCTGTCTGACCAGGAAGAACGTGATCTGGTCGCCATACTCATAGAGACTGTTGTTCTGCACCACGGCGTTCGAAAACTCCTTCACCATCGTCTCGTCAGTGATAGCCAAGTCGCCCAGACTGATGTCCGTCACGGCCTGGTTGCCCTTCCCGCTGACCGAGATCGACTTGATGAGACCGTGCGACACCTCGTAGGGCGCCACGAGGCAGGCCCCCGCCTGCGCCTCCTGCTTGGTGAGATAAACTGGTGCCTTGCCGAGATTCACCGACACGAACTTGTTGTAGTCGCTGCGGCCATTGCGGGCCCCACCGAAGGCGAGCTTCAGATAAGGCGTCAGCACCTGATACAGACGAATAACGTTCGTCCACTTCATGCGCTGCTTCTGCTGACCATTGGTCTTCGCGTTGGTCGTTTGGGTGATCTTCTCAGACACGACGGTCTGACCACCGTTCTGCTTGAAGGTAAAGCTAC
>OICM01000117.1_pt1 | contig 35105 bp, 27 predicted proteins | sample 1581311 | NCBI WGS metagenome assembly OICM01 (sample SAMEA3882539, study PRJEB24775) | human gut metagenome | biome: human-associated habitat; feature: intestine environment; material: feces | place: Netherlands | collected 2009/2010 | reverse complement strand
CTTGACTGCTGCTGAAGCAGTGGGAAATAGTTCGGATTTGTCCAGCTCTGCTCGATACTGCAAACGCACGTTGATTCGGTAAGGATCGGCGTGCGTTTTTGTTTTGTTGTTGAAATTGCCGGGAGGATATCTGAAAGTGTGCAAAAACTGCGCACACTGCAAGACCGTTTTCCAAAAACAGAGCAGCCTTTTTCTATTTCCTCCCCTTTTGCGGGATTGATAAAAGCCCACAAGTGCGGTATACTGAATAGTACTTTATTCGAGCGAAGTAAGGAGGTGCGGCCCATGGCGATCGGTGTGCCCCGCCCGCTGGCGATAGAAAAACCGCAGGCCGTAGATCTTGTACAGGCGGCGCGGTATTTCGGCGCGCACGGCGAGCCGGACGCCGCCACGCTGGCACTGCTGCAAAAATGCGCCGTGCCGCTGCTGGCGGCGGCGATGCCCCGGGCGGTGTGGCTGCTGGCAGACACCCCCGCCCTGACCGAGGCCGGACTTCTGCCCGGCGAGGACGTGCACAAGCACCTGACCGGCTGCGGGCAGGCCATTCTGCTGGCGGTGACGCTGGGCCCCGGGGTGGATGCCCAGATCCGCCGGGCAGGCGTGGGCGACATCGCCGCCGGGGTAGCCTCCGATGCCTTGGGCAGCGCACTGGCCGAGCAGGCCGCCGATGCCGCCGAGGCGCAGCTGCGCCAGTGGGCGGCGACAGAGGGAAAGTATCTGACCGGGCGCTTTTCGCCCGGCTACGGCGATTGGGACATCGCGGTGCAGCCGCTGGTGGCAGCGGCGCTGGACACGGTGCGCAAGGCCGGGCTGTGCGTCACCGACACCAACCTGATGACCCCGCGCAAGAGCGTGACCGCCCTGCTGGGGGTCAGCGACCACCCGGTAAAAGGACAACTGGCCGGGTGCGGCCATTGTGTGCTGCGCACCCGCTGCGAATACAGAAAGAGGGGAAAGACCTGTGCAAGTGAATGAACTTTTCAGACAGAGCAATACCATCCTGCTGGACGGCGGCATGGGCACCATGCTGCAAGCTGCCGGGCTCAAGCTGGGCGCACGCCCGGAGGAACTGAATATCACCGACCCGGCGCTCATCGAGGGCATCCATGGGCAGTACGCTGCGGCGGGCAGCCGCATCGTCAACGCCAACACCTTCGGCGCTTCTGCCCACAAGCTGGCAGGCAGTGCTTACACACTGGAGCAGGTCATCACCGCAGGCATTGAAAACTGCAAGCGCGCCTGCGCACCCTACGGTGCGCTGACCGCGCTGGACGTGGGCCCGCTGGGCGAGCTGCTGGAGCCAAGCGGAACGCTGGCCTTTGAGGATGCTGTGGCTGAGTATGCCCGCATCGTAAAGGCGGGCGAAGCCGCCGGGGCAGACCTGATCTTTTTTGAGACCTACACCGACCTGTACGAGTTGAAGGCCGCCCTGCTGGCTGCCAAGGAGAATACGCATCTGCCCATTCTGGCCAGCATGAGCTTTGAAGCAGGCGGGCGCACCTTTACCGGCTGCACAGTGGAAAGTTTTGCCGCCACCGCCCGGGGCTTGGGGGCAGACGCCGTGGGCATCAACTGCTCGCTGGGACCCAAAGAGATCTTCCCCATGGCTAAGCGGTTGGCAGAAGCCGTGCCCGGCAACTTCCCAGTGTTCGTCAAGCCCAACGCCGGTCTGCCCCGGGCGGACGGCAGCGGCTACGACATCACCCCGCAGCTGTTCGCCTTGCAGATGAAGCCCTACCGGGAGCTGCACCTGTTTGCCGCCGGCGGCTGCTGCGGCACCACCCCGGAGTTCATCAAGCTGCTCAACGGCACCTTTGCAGGCTGCACCCCGGGGCGTCCTGCGCACCGGATGCCCTCGGTGCTGTGCACCCCGGTGGACACCGTTACGGTAGACGGCATCACGGTGGTGGGCGAGCGCATCAACCCCACCGGCAAAAAGCGCTTCCAGCAGGCATTGCGGGAAGGCGACATGAACTATGTGCTGGAACAGGCCGTCAGTCAGGCAGAGGCCGGTGCGCAGATCCTGGACGTGAACGTGGGCGCACCCGGCGTGGACGAGCCGGTGCTGATGGAGCAGGTGGTCAAGGCGCTGCAAAGCGTGACCAGTTTGCCTTTGCAACTGGACTCCTCCAACGTGGAGGCGCTGGCGCGGGGTCTGCGGGTGTACAACGGCAAGCCCATCGTCAACTCCACCAACGGCGAGCCGGAAAAGCTCGCCGCCATCCTGCCGCTGTGCAAGAAGTACGGTGCCGCCATCGTGGGTCTTGCCATCGACGAAAAAGGCATCCAGCCCAAAGCCGCAGACCGTGTGGCCATTGCCCGCCGCATCACCGAGGCGGCGCTGGCAGCGGGCATCCCCCGGGAGGATATCTACATCGACTGCCTTACCCTGACCGCCAGCGCCCAGCAGGAGGATGTGCTGGCCACGGTGCAGGCACTGGAAGCCTGCAAAAAGGAGCTGGGAGTGCGCACCGTGCTGGGCGTGTCCAACATCAGCTTTGGTCTGCCCTGCCGCACCTACCTGAACACCACCTTTTTGACCATGGCCATGTACGCCGGGCTGGACCTTGCCATCATGAACCCCTCCAGTGAGGAGATGATGGCGGCGGTGTACGCCTACAACGTGCTGACCAACCGGGACAAGCAGAGCACAAAGTACATCGAGCGCTTTGCCGACCGCGTGCCCGCCAGCACCGCGCTGGCACAGGCTGCAAAGACCGTGCCTGCCGCCAGTGCTGCCGAAGCAGAACTCACCGGTCCCTACGCCGCCCTGATGAAAGCGGTGGAAAAGGGCTTGAAGGGTGACGCCGCCGCCCATACCCGCGCCCTGCTGGCAGAAAAGCAGCCGCTGGAAGTGGTGGACGAAGCCTTGATCCCCGCTTTGGACATCGTGGGTGCCAAGTACGAAAAAGGCACTCTCTTCCTGCCACAGCTGCTGCAGGCTGCCAGCGCCGCCCAGAGCGCCTTTGAGGAGATCAAAACTGCCATTGCCCAAAAGGGCGAGGGCAGCGCCAGCAAGGGGCGTATCGTCCTTGCCACCGTCAAGGGCGATGTACACGACATTGGCAAGAACATCGTCCGGGTCATTCTGGAAAACTACGGCTTTGAGGTGCTGGATCTTGGCCGGGACGTACCGGTGGAGACGGTGGTGGACACCGTGCGGGAAAAGGACGTGCATCTGGTAGGTCTTTCGGCCCTAATGACCACCACCCTGAAAAGCATGGAGGAGACCATCGCCGCCCTGCACGCCGCTAAGCTCGACTGCAAGATCATGGTGGGTGGTGCCGTGCTGACCCCGGAATACGCCGAAAAGATCGGCGCGGACTGGTACGCCAAGGACGCCAAGCGCAGCGCCGACATCGCCAAGGAATTCTTTGGGGTGTAACGCGGAAAAATTTCAGATTCAGACTGCTGAAAAGGTGCGGACTTTTCAGCAGTCTTTTTTATGGGCAGGGCGTTTATCGCAATTTTCAAAAACAGTGCCTGTCAAAACGGCATATTTGCGATATGCAGTTTGCGGATGTTGCTCGGACATTATAAACGCAAACTGCAATATTTGCAAACTGTTCAAATTTACCACAAAGAATTGCCACGATTGTCTGGCATAATAAGGGTGCACTCAGGGAGAACGGAACGGACATCCCCCATAACCTCCGAAAGGTTCTCCCCGCAAAAGCCCATGCAGGCACATTTCCCTGCGGGTGCGGCCGCAGCAGCGGCGCACAGCAGGCCCATAAAAAACTGTCTCCCGTTTCTATGCGAGGCAATAGCCAGAACGGCGGACAGACTACCAAATCCCTCCTGACCAAGCCGCAATGTTCAGGGGTTCCTATACAGCAGGCAGTGTCGCTTTCCTCCTCCTTTCCACGACACTGCCTGCTTTTTGTTTGCGCTGTTTCAAATCGGCTACCGGGCTAACCTTACCACAAGCCACATGATACTGTTCCGGGGCGTGCAGTACGATATTGTCCACATCGACCCGTTCGAGAGCTACAAGGCAGACTTGAAGCTGTATTGCAAGCGAAAAAACAAATGAAATGGCGGCAAACTCCAAAAGCCTGCCGCCGTTTTTGTTATTTTATAAACTCATATTCAAAAAGCACTGGGACGATTTCAGAATTGTAATAGTCTTTGACAAGCGTTTTCAAGCCCGCAAGAGCAGTATGCAATTCCACGTTATCCCAAATTGTATTGCCCGTCGTTTCGTCAATGTGCGATGTATCCAGTTCAGCGTAAATCTGATATACACCATATGTCAAAGAAGGGCTATAGTTTTCTGCTTTCTTTGCCCATTGCAGAACCGTTTCCCATTGATTCAAAATAGCCTTTTCCCTACCACCGGGGATAAGCCCCTTTATATCGCGCAGGGCGATTGTTTTTCCGTTCGTACCGTCAAGGCAAAGTTCATCGCGATAAAACCGCCCATCGCTCCCCGTGAATGTGCGCATATGGTTCTGCATTTCTGTACAGGTGAAAAGCAGGCATTTCAAGAGGAATTGCGCAAGTTTACCACTTGCAACGTCCGCATTGTATCTGTCCGCGCCGTCCGCCGACTTCATAATGCGGGCACGTTCCGTCCATGCTCTGTTATATGTAATATAGCGTGAAGCGCAAAACATAGGAAGTTTTTCAAGATAGTTATCTTTACGCAGGAAAAAGCCGTTTCCATCATAGCGAGCCGCTATCAAAAGGCTAGAATCCAAGTCTGGGTTATCAAATCCCGAACTGTGTGTGACCATATATCCCATTATATCGGGTGCGGTTGCGGGCTTGTTTCGTTGTTTGCCGCCTACCTTTTCAAGACCATTTAACCCTGCAAGAATACCCGTCCGCTGCTCATCTGGTATAGGGCGTTTGTCATAATATATTTTGCTGTATGTTGTAAAGACCTGTTTTACAGGGAGCAGTCCACACGAAACCAACGTGCCTGTGTTATCGTCTATATCATAAGCCGCTATTTCAATTTCCTTTCTGCTGTCAGCTATATTTTGCCAATATGCGCACATAATGCAAGCGTCAATATTAGTGTGAAAATGGCGGCGATTGTATGCAAATCCTTTGACAAATTTCCTGTCAATTAAATGTTGCGCTTTCCAATACTTGACAGGAGAATACACTATATAGCTATCTGTTGGTTGCCGCAAATAATATTTAAAACCAGACCAAATGAAAACGTTTCCTAAATCGTTGGACGCTGTTCCTTTGACTTCTTTTTTCATTTCAGTTACTACATAGCTTTGTTTCCAAGTAGATGATTTTTTGCTTTGTCGCTGTCGTTGGTGTTCGGCAGAAGTTGTTTCTGCATACGGTGGATTTTCAAACAATATAATCGTGCATTGTGGGTTGGCAATGTATTGCTTTATGACCGGATTTTCTATATATTCTTTGCTTAAAGCGTCTGCGCCCGAAACTAGCCCGGCGTTAAATGTGTCTGTCATTTCAATAGGCGGGATAATGTGCCGAACCTTTGCCCCTAACAATTCTTGAAGTACCTTGTACTCATAATATTCTACTGTTGAAACAACACAATGTGAAAGTTCCTCGTCTGTCAAACCTGCTTCAAGGTTTCCTGTTCCGGCGCACCTGTCAAGAATGATATAGTCATTTCCGGTGGGAACACGGGCGATTGCAGCCCGCACCAATTCAAGGGACTTTTCGGCATACAGCTTGTGCGTGTAAAATGCCCCCAAGTTCTTTTTCTGAAGCGTGTCATTTAGCTTATCCATCAAATAATTAAATTTGACATTTGTTTGCCCGGTATAAGGGTAAATGTACCGTTCAAAATGAACGGGTTTTCTAATTTCTTCTGCTATTTTTCAGTGTCTTATTGCAGATTTAAGCGACAAATAAGCGACAAGCCACAAGGTACGGTGTCAAGATATTCGAAGAAAGTACAAAATATAGTATTAAAATCAAAGAAACAGCCCTGTATTTGGTATCGAAATCAAATACAGGGCTGTTGAGATATACTCTTTTTCAGAAGTTCGATGTACACGGAACCCGTCTTGCTCCCGAATTGATTGACCAGTTCGTTGAAGTGATCACCCCATTGCCGATTACTCCTACCGCTGGAAGCTGAACACCGGCTGTAAGAAGTCCAAAGGGAAGAAATCTCCTCCCAGCAGACAGAACCCATCTACATTCTCCCCTGTCCTGTGCAGCAACAGCCTTCTGGATTGCAGGGTGAGCAGCTGTGCCGGGTTATCCGGGCAGCAAATTTCTGTCCGTTCCGCGCTCTTTGGTGCTTCCAATTCCCAACAGGGCTTGCTTTCGCCCCAGCATTCCCGGCCGTCGCGCAGCAGCGTCAGGTTCAGCATCAGGGTCTCGTACAGATTATCACCCTGTGCCTGAATAAAACCGATCTTGCCCAGCCACCCGGCTCCTACGGACGGAAGCCCCTTTCCTTTTGGCTTTGCAGAGGTGTCATCATAGCCGTTCACACACAGCAGCCACCGCGCCGCCTGCGGATAGCTCAGCTGCTCCTTGCTCTGCCCCGCATACAGCGGAAAGAGCCGGAGTTTATTGCTGCTTTCCGACATTTCACCGTTGAGTTTGGCCGCACCGTATTCCGTGCCGATCTTTGCCTGCGGCACCTGCCAGAATGGATGTGTCGGGTGGAACAGCCAGAAGCGGTCCTTCCACTGCTCCAGATAATCCCGGACAGGCGCCGCCGGAAAATGCCCAAGCTGCCACAGCGCGCTCCAGCGCTCAAGTGCATCATCGCTCTGCATCAGTGGGCGGGGCTCTCCCTTTGCATCCACCCGGGAGAACACGGTGAACAGCACCGCCAGCAGCAGCCGCAGCACGGCGGCGTTCTGGGTGGGCATCTCGCCCGCAAGGTCCACATAATCCTGCGCCGACACCAGCGCCTCGGTCAGGGACACCTCCCGCACCGTGTTGTCCCGCAGCCGCACCCGTATCCACGGTTCGGTCAGCAGGTTGAATTCAATTTCCTTCATCCGTCTCCTCCTTTTGGTAATACAGGCCGTTTTCACGGTCATAACAAAGTTCCATGCCCGCAAGCCGGGCAGTCAGGTTTTCATCCAGCAGCAGGATCAGTTCTCCGTGCAGCAGCGGCGACAGCTGCCACGCCGCAAGGCGGCTGCGGTTGTCCGCTTCCAACTCCCGGATGACCCCGTCCACCTTCCACGCCTTGCCGAACACCGCCGGGAGCCGCAGCTTCTGCCGGGCGATCTTCAGTGCCGTTTCCGGCGGGGGCGGGCTGTCGACAGCTACGGCACTGCCGCCCTCCTGCCACGGCAGAAAGTGGATGCTGCCGTCTGCCCGACGCTGCATTACCAGCACCTCCACCGAGGGGTCGCCGTCCCGCACTGCCGCCCGGGCTGCCGGGTCGGAGCGGGCGCCCTCGTTCTGCATCCAGTCGTCCAGCGTGTTCAGCTGCGCCAGCCGGTGCGTTTCCGGCTGCGGCACAAGGTATGCTTCGGCGCGTGCTTTCATTTTCTCCTGTGTCCGCTCATATATGGAGCGCATTTCCTCGCCCTGCGCCCCGCCGGGAGCTTCCCGCTCCCAGCCGTAGACCCGCTGCACCAGCGGAGAGATCTCCTCCGGCAGCCGGATGCTCCGGGGCAGAAACTTCCGGGTGCGCCAGAGCAGCCACTGTCCATATACCGCCTCGCTGCCCGCATCAAAGGCATCTTCCCCGGTGTCCAGCACCGCGCAGCAGGCCTGCTGCAACGGAGCGGGGCGGCTGCGGTGGTGGCGGTGCAGCCGTCCAATGCGCTGCAGCAGCAGATCCATGGGGCAAAGCTCTGTGACAAGAACGTCCAGATCAATGTCCAGCGACTGCTCCATCACCTGCGTACCCACCACGATCAGGTCGTTCCGGCACTCCGGTGCAGAGCCCTTGCCGATGCGTGCCATCAGCTGGTTTTCCCGCGCCGCGCGGTCCGGCATCAGGAACTGCGCATGGAACAGCTGCACCTCTTTGTCCGGCAGGCTTTCCCGCAGCAGCTGCGCGATCTTCTGCGCTTTTTTGACCGTGTTTACGATCACCCCTGCACAGCCGCCCTCTGCCAGCTTCCGGCGCAGCAGCGCGGGCAGCTCCGGCTCTGTGAGCGTGGTCAGCTGCACCGTTTGACCGGGTGCATCCGATGGGATGGCCGTCTGCTTTACCTCTGCGCCATTCGTCCATATCAGCAGCGGATAGCCGCAGCTGGTTTCCCACGGAGCGTCCGGGGCGGCCTTTTTCTGCTGGTAGGCCTCGACCAGCTCTGTGCGCCGCCGGGCGGGCAGGGTGGCCGACAGCAGAATGACCGGCACCTTGTACCAGCCCAGCCATTCCAGTGTCCGGTCCAGATAGCAGTTCATGTAGGTATCGTAGGCGTGGCACTCATCAATAATGACCACCTTGCCCGCAAGCCCCAGATGCCGCAGCATAACGTGCTTCTGGGCAAGTGCCGCCAGCAGCAGCTGATCCACTGTGCCAATCACGAAGTTTGCCAGCAGTACCTGTTTGTTTCCTCGAAACCACTGGTGTACCTGTACCCGATGCTCTTCCTGCGCATCTTCCTCCAGCTGCACCCCGCGCCCCTGTAACCGCAAATAGTTCTCGTTCAGTTCCGCCATGCCGTGCGCCAACTTTATAGCCTGCGGCAGCGTCTCCTCAGTCTGCGTGTCTGCCCAGCCAAGCAGCCGGGGAAAGATGCCGTTTGCCGTGGCCTGTGTGGGCAGCCCGAAAAAGACACCGCCCAGCCCGAACCGGCTGGCCATGATCTCCGCAGCGGCCAGCGCCGCCTCGGTTTTGCCCACGCCCATCTGTGCTTCCAAAATCAGAATGCCCGGTTCCGCTGCGGTATCCACAGCCTCCAGAACAGCCCTCTGCACCGCATTGGGCGCAAAGCCGAACCGCACCGCAAACTCCTGCGGGTCTGCGATGCCCGGCTGTGCCTCCCACGGAAAGGGCAGGGCCAGCTTTTCCCAAGCCCTGTCCACCCGCGCCGGGTAATCCTCCATGCTGCCCAGCTCCTCTACCGGGATCAGGGGGAAGTATTCCGTATTGCTGGCGATCCAGTCTGCCATGATCAGAAGTCCGGTCAGAAGCACTTCCTCCTGCGGGTCCAGGTCGTACAGTTCCGCCGTATCATCAAAGCCGCAGTCCTGCAAAACAGTCATGAGCAGTTCTGTCCAAAAGCTTTCCCAGACCTTTTTTTGTCCCTTGGGGTAGTAGTTGCTCTCCCAGCACTCCAACTGGTCATCGACCGCCGCGCAGCTCTGTGGCCTGCCGTGATGCGCCCCCACAATGGAGGCTAGCCCGCCGGGACAATCATTCCACAGCAGAATTGCCTCGCCCGCCCGGGCATGCGGCGACTCCCGGCGGTTCTGTTCAGGACAGTCCAGCGGCGTCAACATTTCCAGCCGCTGCCGCGCCTCCGGCAGGGTGCGCAGGATATTTGCCTGAAAGGCTACCGTAGCCTTGCCTATATCATGGATCCCGCCCAGAAACCGGGCATGCGCGAGCAACGCTTCCTCGCGCTCAAAGCCCATGGCCCGTTTTGCACTTTCCGGGAGCCACTGCCGGACCAGCCGCTCCATGATGCCCGCCGTATCCCATAGGTGCATCCAGAGCGGCAGCCACAGGCTGGTATTCTCCGGGTCCGTTTTACCAGCCAAAAGCCTTGTTTTATTCAACGTCCAGCGCATTTTTGCTCCTTTTCCGGTGTGTGCTTTCCGTGTACCGAGCATAGCAGATAATGTGTACTATAATCCGTACTTTTTGCATTTTATCTCCGCAAATGAAAAAAGCGGCACACCGGGGCGTGCCTCATCAAAACGAAAGTGTCCTTGCAAGGTAAAGAAAACTGCTATTTATGGCCCTGTTCCGCCTTCTGTTCCAAAGATACGCTTCTGCCCTTCTGCTGTCAATGACTCTGCGCCAATTCATCAAAGCTACAAAAAAACGATTTCTTTTTTGTATAAAAACCGCCCCGGCTTCCATTGCGGAAACCGGGGCGGTTCATTCTGTTTATTGGTGTTCTTTCAGACACTCAATGCCTACCAACTGGCATTCAGTTTTTGAAGTTTTAGTCATATCTGTATTTAGAGGACTTTCCGTACACTTTTCGGAGCGATTTTTTCAGATTGACCACTGTTTCTTTGATGATTTTAGCTTCATCGGCAGAGCAATCTGCAAGCTGTTCCGTCATCCAGCTGTCGAACACCGGCTTTGCTTTTTTGATCTCGATGCAGAGCAGCTCGTCCGCTGAACAGTCCAGCGCGTTGATGATATCGATCAGCGTTTTCAGGCTGGGCACGGAGTTTCCTGTCTCGATATGGCTGATGTGCGTGACCACAACGCCGACCTCATTGGCCAGCTGCTCCTGCGTCATGCCCTTTGCAAGGCGGCAGGTACGGATGCGTTTTCCAATGTCAGCGTAGTCCACCATAGTACAAGTACCCTCCGTTTTGTGAAGTGATACTTGTATTGTATGTGCAATCGACCGGGATTGTAATAATCTGAAAGTGCAGTGGACTTATAAATACTAATCGTTCAGAAATACTTTAACTTCCTGCTTTCCGTCAATCGTTGTCACAGCAGTAATGGCATCCGGGCGGAAGGAGTCTCCCGGATAATGCATTTCCAATTTCAGATTGACTTTTTTCCCAGCTTCCACTTCCTGTGCCAGTTTATTCTCAAAATTTTTGAATTCGTTCCGATTTAGTCCAGAATCCTGCGGAATGAGATTTTCCAAATCGTTTGCCCCATCAAAGCGATCTGCAATTGCATGACCTCGATCATCGGTACTTTTTTCATATCCTTTTCCAATGTCATGGATGCTGTCTTTAATTTGCAGACGACCATCATGCTCTTTCAGATGCAGGTTTCCTTCGGCTGTAAACAGCCTTCCAAGGTGATCGGTAGTGTACTCATATCCGTTTCTTTTATACTCTGCATCCGACAAAAGATCCTGCTCCATACGGTACGGCATTCCATCATCGTTATTTTTGTATTCCAGCTCTTTTTCTAGCTCTGCAAATGACTTTTCCGTAGCAGCATCCAGTTTTTCTTCTGCCTTTTCTGTCACGCCTTTCTGTAGACGCTCAAATGACCGTTTGACGACATCATCCAACCCAATGTGCGTTTTTGCTTCCATCGGTTTCGCTTCTGAGATTTCTCGCCTCACAGCACACGACCTCCCTGCCGCTCAAAATTCGTCCTTAGATTATCTACAGCCTTTGCATCCGGGTTCAGGCTCATGCCCATGCTTATCACGCTATTTAGCACCCAGTCTGCAGCAGCAGCTTTCAGGCCGTACTGTCCCTGCAGCTGTTCCAGAAATTCTTTACGGGGTGTGAGCGACTTTTTAGCTGCGGCACAGTAATCAACGACTGTACCGATCCCACCAAAGAAATCGAACACAGCTTTCCGAGTCTTAGCCACATCCAGTTCGCCGCCTGCAAAGACCCGTTCCAGGTAGCGGCTGTCCTCCGGCTTCAGCACAGTCTCATGGCGTTTCAGCCAGAGCTTCAGCTGCTCCATCTCCGAACTGCTCAGCGGTTCCAACTCTTTGCCCACTGCCAGTTGTCCGAATACAAACTCTGCGTTGATTTCATGCGGCATTTTTGAAGGCTTGTGGTAAACAGCATTTTCCGGCATGGGATACGCCTCAATCTTGCAGAGCACCGCCTCCGGCCACTCGTTCTGGTAAACGGCAGCCACACCCAGCGGCAGCTTGGACAATTCGTCGATCTGTGCCTCCTTCAGAGCGGCAGACTTACCTACCAGCTTGCGATCCTCTTCGTCCGGCAGGCGCAGAATAATTTTTGTGTTCGTGTTGCGGATGACCGACATATCCAGCAGTCCGGGTGCCTGGTCTGCAATGATAAACCCCTCACCATAAGTACGCATTTCCGCAATGGCATTTGCCAGCATTTCCACCGACTTGCCCTGCAAATTTGCACCTTCCTGTGATTGCTCTGCCGAGGTCTTGCGCAACAGGTTGTGCGCTTCTTCCAGCACTGTGACATGGCGAAGCCTGCTGTTCATCCCGCTGCTGCACATCCGGTATTCCTGTAACTTCATCACCAAGATGCCCATCAGCAGCGATTTTGTTTCCATAGAACCCACTCGGCTCAAATCCACAATAACATTGCGGTCAAACAGCGCTTCGTCCGTCAGCGCATCTTCTGCGCAAAGCACACTGCCATAAATACCGTTTGTCAACGACTTTACGCGGGTGCACAATGCGCCCACATAATCGCTTTGGGTATCCTTGGAATAATGCGACTCTTCAATGACGCCCGGCAGAATATCCAGCAGGTCAAAGAAGGTTGGGAAAACTCCCTTCTCGCTCTCCGAATTGCGCAGATCCCAGCCTACTTTCTGATAGCTGCGCTCAATAGCATCCTTCAGCACCGCTGGCATGGCTGCATACATCGGCCAGCAGGCGTTGAATATCTCCACCAGACGGTCAATATGTTCCAGAATATGGATATTCTCAGGGAATGCAAAGGGGTTCATGCGCAGCAGCGGCGTTTCTCTGGGGTTTGTACCAAACACCTGCACATCTGTACAATTGCCGAACACGTTCTTGTATTCGCCCTTGGCCGGTTCCACCACAAGAAACGTCGTTTGTCCGTTCTTTGTGATCTCATCCAGCAGATGGTAGACCGCATTGGATTTGCCTGTGCCGGTCGAGCCAGTGATGAATGTGTGGGAAGCCATTGCCTGCCGATTCAGGATCAGTCCTGCCGCTTCCTCTTTGCCCATGTGGTAAATCTTGCCCAGATTCATCTTGTCCTCATCCGGCATCGCCTCATCCGGCACATTGCGGCCAAACTCCGCGTGCTCAATAATCGGCAAACCATGCACTGAGCGGGTGGGCAAGCCAAGGTGCATCGGCAGTTCCCGCCCGCTGACCAGCGTTGCAGGTGTATAAAGCAGACTATCCGGCGCATTCTCCCATAGCGGGCGAGCAAAGACCGGTTGCATGAACCGCTTGAGATATTCCCGCAGCTGTGCCACTTCTGCCTCATTGTTCTTCCACACATTGACGGCACCGCTCTCCACAGAAGAGCCTTCTCCAATCATCAGCGAACGATATGTATTAGCTGCAAGAAGAGCCTTGCTGGGGCGAGAGGACAAAAAATAAGCCGCACAACTGTAACAGCCGTAATCTTCACTTTCTTTGGTACGCTTGATTTGCTCGTCAATTCGTGTCAGCAGTTCTTCCACCGCCTTGTTGCAGACTTCTATCTGCTGCGTCCGCACAGTGCCGTGCGTATCCGTCGTCCCGTTGGAATGCTGTTCATTGGTGCTGTGCGCATTGCTGCGTTCCACCGTAGAGCTGTCTGTGTGCGCCGTGTTGTATCCCCGGCTCATCCCAAAGCCCAGCGACTTTCCGATGCTCCGTGCCGTACTCCATGCAGTCCCATTTGTTTCATGTCCAGCCACCATAGGCACCACAGCGCCAAACAGCGGTCCAGCCTTTACCGCCGCACCAACTGTACTCGCCGCCGACACGATGGCTGCTCCGGCAGGCGGGAAGACTGCCGATGCCGCCACTGCTCCAAGCGCAAGGATACTCGCACCAGCCGCAACGCCGACCATCGTTCTTTTGCTCGGCAACCGAAGCCGTGTGACCGCGTGCGACTGTCCTATCGTATTCGTCGTTCCTTGGTTCATTCCAGCGTTAAAGTTAAATCCCGTGTTTCGGCCTTGTTCATCGCTGAAACCACTGCTCGTTCCGTCCGTTACCGTATCCGATGTGCCAGAGCAGAACGTCTCCATGACCGCATGGCTTTCGTTTTCTGTATAAGACCACGTTGTTTTGCGGAACGGAGACAACGCGCTATACAGTTCCTCATATCCATTTCGGATGCCAGCCTGTGTTTCTTCTGTAACTGGCTCTGCCAGAAATAACGCTGTATAAGCATCGCCATCCATTGCATCGATAAAACGCTCAATGCCCTGAATAAATGCTTTGTCCTCCGTCTTGGATTTATCTCGCAATGCCGCAACGCAGGAGACAGAAGCGATTGCCGATTGTGCCGAACCGAAAGAACCGTTATCGTCTTCCAGCAGCGCGTCAATTTCTTCCTGATGGAGTTCCTGTACTTCCGAACCGGGGAAGTTACTCTTCATCCCTTTTTCCAGCGCATCACCGGAAATTGCAAGGTCGCGGTTATCGATGCTCTGCCTGCCCGGATTCTGCCGCACCCCCAAATAAATATCTGCCGGTGCACCATCTGCCGGAACATCGACCATCACAGCCAAACTGCACCCAAGGGCCATGCTGGAATGATAAACGGTGGAGAGTTTTTGAAGCATATCCTCGCCTTTTTTAGAGTCAGCTTCTTCATCTGGAACAGCTTGATGCAGGTCTTGACATCCAGCGTTCTCTTCATTTCTTCCGATGGTTCCACCAGCGGATAATTTTGCAATTCCGGCAGATATTTTTTGTACACCAGATGGTCTGCCAACGTCAGCTGATTTGCAAGTTCTTCCATCGCCTGTCTCTGGGAGAGGTCCTGATTCGTCATTTGTAAATCGCTCATGTTGATTTCCTCTTATACTAAAAAGAAAACTTTATTCAATTTCCATATTCTCAAGCATCTTCTCCTCCTCACAACCTATACTTTCATATACCGAAGAAACAAGCTCTGCTACAAGTTGTACGGTGCCTGTCATCATTTTCGTGTTTGCCGCAGATTTTCGAATTTCCCGCTGCGCTTTTCGGCTGTACCAGATATTGGCACATGCTTCTTCTGCCTTTTTATCTACTGCTTGCCTAGATTCTTTTGCATTTTGAGCAACTTCATTCCAGAATGCAGCTTTTTCCAGTGAAGTTTTATTCTTATACTTTTTATCCCTGCCTGTTTCAGCTGCTTTCTGTAAGGAAATATAATCTGGCTTAAACGGCGTCTCTACTGTTTCTGAACTCGGAACATTCACCGGTATTATCAATTCCTTTTTCTTTGCCCTTGCTTCCTCCTCTGCTCGTCTCCGGCGTTCCGCCTCCTCTTTTGCTATTCTCTGACGTTCCGCCTCTTCTGCCTGCTTCCGGCGTTCGGCTTCTATCTGTGCCTGCCTGCGTAGCTCTAGTTCCTGAGCCGCATCTTTCTGGCCCTGTGCGGCGGCTTTCTGATACCAGCTCACTGCTGTATCCGTTTTGCTTTCTGGGACAGCCGTTCCATTTTCCAGACATTTTCCATAGCGATACTCTGCATCTGTATAGCCTTGCTTTGCCGCTTTTCGGAACCACTGCACAGCATTTTCGTTATCACCCAGAACTCTCTCGCAGTAATCTCCCAGCACAAATTCCGCCTCAGCCATGTGATACCATTTCGCCGCGATTTCGTATGCCCGCAATGTGCCCTCATCATCGCCATGCTGCCAGCAGTGTTGTGCAATTTCAAGATACTCCAATGCAGCTTCCTCTATCTCCAACTCGTCAGCCATTCTGCCCAGTTTGTTTTCTTGAATGCACTTCTGAAAAATTGCTTTTTCCTCTTCCGGGCCATTGAAAATAAAGCAGAGCTCTCCCTCTTTCCTGCTTTGGCTTTCAAGTTCCTCTTTCAGGCCTTTCCAGCTGGCACGACCTGAAGCGGGCATAAACCACTCTGGGATAGTTTTATTTTCTATTGCTACAAGGCCTTCCATCTCGTAGTGGTCGATACGGATAGATTGCAAAGCATTATCCTGATAGAAAACTTCGACCCGAACCTTGTTCATACAGCAGAACTCCTTTTATTTTTTCATTTCCGATATAATTTTGATGTAATCTCCCTGACTTCTCACCCACATCTGGATGCCCGTGCCAAACACCTCGGCTTCCACGATCCAGCCCTTTTCCGTTACCTGCAAAACCTTTGCAGTGGGCAGTCGGTCGAGCACGGATTCCAGACTTGGCCCGGTATACTCGAACCGGATGGTCTGCAACTCGCCGCCGTACATAAACTGGATGCGCTTGCGCATCTCGCCCTCCTGAAAGCGGTCGGTATAGCGCTGGGCAAAGTGCCGATCGAGGGTCTTATAGTTCTGGATACGGTCGATGCGGTAAATCGTCGGGGAGTTGTCCTGCGGATTCTTGAAGTGCTTGTCCTTGTCGATGCCCTCAATAAACGCCGCCAGATAGAAATAATACTCGCTGAACAGGATGCCCACCGGCTCAATGGTGCGCACGCGGGTCTCGCCATCATGGGTGCGGCAGTAGGTAATTTCCATGACATTGTGATTTTCTACTGCCGTGCCGATGTCCCACAAACTCTCAATAAACTTCCGGCCATGCTGCGGCTCAACGTAATGGAAGCGCTCATTGCTGATGAGGTCTTTCACCTGATTCAACCGATCCAGCGGGGTGCACACCTGCACCAGCTTGTCCAGAATGGGGAACATTTCCTCCTTGACCATGGAACGGCTTTCCAGCAAAATCTTGCACACTGCCAGAATCTCGCTGCTGGTGAGGAAGCGTGAAAGCGTGTCATCCAGCAGATAACCGCCCTTTGCGGAGTTGTATAAGATTTCCCGGCGCGGCTCGCTGTCTGCAAAATAGCTACGCAGGGTATCAAGGTCGCGCTGGATGGTTTTTTCGCTGACACCGAAGCGGTCAGCCGTCTGCTGTTTATTCAGCACCCCGCCCTGTACCAGCACCTGCTGGATATAGAGTATACGGTCTAATCTACTATTACGCACGGTTCATTCTCCTTCTCTGCTCATTGTAACACAGTGCAACAACAGCCGCAATTCTTTGTGTGAAATTTTGTTGTTTTGTGAAACAGCCACAAAATTTTTGTCTCTTTTGCACAATCCTAGTATACAAAAAAAGATGGACAGCTTGTCTGTCCATCCTCCAAAAAGCCAAGTGCTTTTCTCACAAATTCCATCTGCGGTTCAGCCGGTAGATCACATCCCATACATCATCCTTAAAAGTGTACATTACCTGACGCGGTGATGCACTTCTGCTTGCCATGCAGACAAGCAGAAACAGTTCGGCGGCAAATGCCGCGCCCAGCAGAAACATCCATATTTTTTTCATTGCGCACTCTCCTTTGATGGCGTTTATGCCCTTTTGTCTGTCTATTATAACGATCCTGTTGGACAGTTTGCTTGTCCTTTCTGTAAAGGATATTTTCTGCTTTTCCTGTACGTTGCAACACAAAAACCGCCCCGGCTTCCTGTTACGGAAACCGGGGCGGTTCGTTTGCTTTATTTGTGCTTTTTCAAGCGCTCACGCAATTACTTGCGGGGGTTCTTGATAGCAGCCTGAGCGGGTGCCAAAATTACAGAGCGTTCGTTTTACTCCACCATGACATTAATCATTATCGAATGACCTTTCTCGAAAGAAGCACCAAGAAATAGCTTGTCATTGTCACTCCAGAGAACGCCTCTACCAATGAAACCATCTTCGTTGCAAGTGTAGCAGGAAAAAGATCGCCATAGCCTACTGCAAAAAAAGTAATGGCACTTGCATAAATGCACTCTAGCCATCCACTTACTCCTTGATATTGTAAACATGGTATTACATAATATGCCGTTCCGAATATTAAAATCAGAAGAATTATAGTTAAAAATGTTCGGCACGGTTTGGTTCCATATCCGCTAATCCAATCCAGCAGCCTGCGTAATCCTCTTATATAATATCTTTTTTCTTCTTTCGTTTTCGCTTTTTGATAATGAAGATGACAAATATCTTCATTATCATATTCCCCGAGCTGTCTAAAATTTTCCTTTAGCATCAAGAGTTGTTCATTCTTTTTTTCGGTAATCTTTTCAACTAGTTTAGGGAAGTCTTTAAAATAAATTCTCCCACTATTGATTGCATCTTCAAATGATACTTCTTCTGTATCTTCTAATGCAATCCTTAAAATATTTGTATTTATGCAATCATTAAATAGAAATCTTTTTATGCTTCCACTAAGATTACTCTTACCCAAAATTTCACAACGCAGCAATTCCAAGCAATCAAATCTTGCTTCTCTAATGTCTAATTCTTTTATTGACGCATTAGACAACTTTACTTGAGAAATATTTGATTTCACAAAACACAAATTTTCAAAAGTCTTCGGCAGCGGATCCAAGCAAACCTCTGTTTCTTCTGTTTTGGCACATAAAAAATCCAAACTTAAAGATTGCGTCATTAGCATCGTTAAAATTTTCGATTTGCGGGCTTTTATGTAACGAAATGATACTTCTGGTGTAAAATATCTACTTCCGCCACACTCAATTCCTCCTAATGAAATCTCCGTTTCTATAATATGAGCATCGCTAAATTCAACATTTCCATTTACAAGGGTAATATCGCATATATCAAGATTTAGATTATAAAATCCTGCATATGAAAAATCCAAATCTTCACTTTGAATCTTTAACTGCATAAGATGAATCAGTTTTGGCTCTTCAGAATAAAAAATCGCTGCCCTAGCTGTTATTTTTTCATATTCTCTATAAGGATTTCCTTCTACTTCATAAGGTGCTTTATCTCCAAGCCACTCAAATTCATCTATATACGTATAATCCAAACATATCTCTTTTTCTTGCCAATAATACTCCTCCAATTTTTTATAATCTGGAATTTCTAGTTGTGCAATCTGTTCTTCCTTGCCACTCTCGCTTAGTTGGTATACCGCAACGCTTTTCCCGGATCCTACGTTCGTTGTATTATGAGGGTAAATTCGCCCATCTTGTTTATTTGTGATTTTTTCATCCCAAATCCAGAATTTTTTCTCAGGATTTGAAACTTCTTTCGTTATAAGTTTCATATTTTGCCTCGCACCTTTTTCATGTGCATCTTCCAATTTACTCCGGTTTCCCTTTCATCATCTGACCCAGAATCGCATTCTTCGTGCTATCACTCAAATAGGCCTTGTTTAGCGTTTTCTTAGTATAATTCAGATATGTCCCAGACGCTTTCTCTATCAAAAGTGCCGTAAAGTAACGCTCCCAACTAAAATATTTCTTACTATCGATGTAGTTAGATGGTGTTTGCAAAATCTGTGTGGTCTCTGCATCTTTCAAAATTCCAGAGGAAAGTATCAGCCATTCAAAAGATTCCGGCAGATATAGTGCCAGATTTTTTCTTGTCTGCACCAACTGCAACACTCTATCCATTTCCGGGCCAAAGGCAGCGCCATCTGCAATTACCAAGATTTTTTCATCCCTATGAGCTTTCAAATAGGAAAACACATTTGACTTTCCGTTTGCAGTGTCACACTGCATTTGATGCTCTGCGCAGACCGCATCAAAGAATTGATAACCCGAATTGCTGTCCTCAGTCAAGATCTTCTCCAGCTTAATATTCTCAGTCGTACTATCCGGGTAAATTCGATAGAACGAATGATAGCTCTGTTTCAGCGAGCCATACTTTCCAGAGGTTCGGATTCCATACACTTCTTCCACACTGTATGGCAAGGCCGGCAAACCCTCTCTGGTCACGATGACATAATAGTTGTCGGTCTGCTGAATCGCACGTGCAAAATCTTTGGTCTTGACAAACTCGTTTCCTTCGTCGATAAAAACAATGCTGTCCTGAATATTGTCAAGTTGTCCCTTCCAAAGATTTCCCTCTACCACATAGCAGCGCTTATCACAATTTAGAGTGACCGGCCCACTTTCTCCATCGTTCATATGGGTACGGATCATATCCACGAGGGTCGTTTTACCCGTTGCGCTATCCCCGCGAATGATGGTTAAGTTGCGCCGCAGTTCAAATTCATATTTCAGGTACTTTGTGCCAACGACTACTTTATGAATGCCTTTCATTTCTGTCAGCCCCTTTACACAAACTCACCTGCGGCCAAAATCAGTTCTTCCATACTGTGAACGATTTGATTTGTATTCAGCACTTTTACTGTAAATGGTTTTTTGCCAAAATCCATCAGGTGGCGCAAATTCACCGTGCGATCCTCCTGCTCTGCAATTTTGAGCAGCCACTTTGCACAGTTGTTACCACAAGTCGATGCATTGAATACTTTCTCTGGCTCAAACTTTACCAAAATCAGGGTTTTTACGCCACCAGACAAACCAACCGGTGGAATTTTACCCAAGACCGGGCTGTCAATTACACCACTGTCGATAACGGTAGACTTATCCACATCCCGAATCATTTCCTTGACCATCGGGTCAACGATCCAGTCTTCCTCGTAATCGTATTTGAAATAAGAAGCCGTATTATATACCGCTTCCTTCATATCACCGTAAAAAATGTTCAGCATCTTATCACCTCATTGATGTGCGTACTTCTGTTACCATTGTACCCTCTTTCAGCTTACAAAACAAGATGCAAAAAGCTCTTGGCCTCCATTACAGAAGCCAAGAGCTTTTATCTTCTTTGTCCTATCAGATTTTATTTCCGGGGAGACTTAATTGCAGCCTGAGCGGATGTCAAAATTGCAGAGCGTTGGAAAGAATAATAGTACGTTTTTATGGGGCAACAAGCGTTTTTATCTTCGCACGAATTCTACTCCAGAAATGTTTCTTGTTCGATTGTGACCCCATATTGCAAAATCTTATCAATTGCATCAACAAACAGCGTATGTCTTCCCGCATTCCGCTCTTCCTTCAGCTTCTTCAGATACTGCTCCGGCCGCTTCAGGCCATTTTTGTGGTACTGTTCCACAAAGTGCCCTTCCATACGCATGGGTTCAAGCTGTGAGAACACCGTTTGCAGGTTTTCAAACATACAAAAACCGCCCAGATCAATATCTGCCCAGAATCGAATTTGCATGGTTTCCCCTGCCGCAGCAGCCAGTTTTTCAAAAAGTTTTTTCTTCCGCGGGCTCAGAAAGCCGCCGTGATAAACAACAAGTTCTTCCGGCTGTTTTTCCGCCAGCAAATATTCATCATAGTTCGTTTTATTTTCGATAAAGGTAATGCAGCAGATGTTTTTCAGTTCAATGTCCACAATCTCTGACACAAGTGTACTGGGCAAGGCCAATCCATAAGGTTCTGCTGCGCTGAGCCGTAGTTCTCCCTTCTTCAAGCAGATTGCGCAATCGCCCGAGAGTTCGTAAAGCTCCGGGCGGGCATAGATTCCCAGAAATGCAAGCTGATCCCGCTCACCAAGTTCCGCTTCTGTACAGGCCGCCGACAGTTGGGTATTGTACTTTCGTGCAATGGTAAGAAACAGCTCCCGTACATTTCGCTCAAAATACTTGGTATCGTGAAAACACTGGCTGCTGAATGCACGCATCGTCACACTGCCGGACAGCTCCGCATACCGTTGAAACGTGAGCAAAAGCTCCTGCAGCAGACCGTCGTTTTCCCTGCAATACGTCGGCACTTTCATGCTGTTCCGCACCTGAGCACATACAGCATCCCTCCATGCCGCGATCCATGGAACGGGATTGTCTTCCAGCTTCTGCATGATGATGTTTGCAACCTCTTCTGCCCTTTTTCGCGGATGCACTCTGTCGGCGCATTCATAGCACTGTTCGACCCGTTCCAGATCCAGCACAATGCAGGAGAGAACGCTCTGCTTTCTCGCCCATTCCAGACGCACCAAAGCCTGCTGCTCCAGCTCCCGCGCTGCAGTATTGTAAGCATCCCGAACCACCGCATCTTCGTATTGATACTCCGGCAACTCCCTTTTATCAATGCGCAGCATTACCCGGCGTCTGGATGTGTTGGGTTCAGAAAGATGCTTACTGTTTTCAAACTTATCCAGCAGACGATTCAGGATCACCTGTGCTTCCTTCATTCTGCATCTCCTTTCCAAATGGAATGATATGCATCCGGTATCCGGATTTGTCCACTAATAATGTACGGTCTGCAATGGGCATAATGTCCGAGACCTTATCTGGCGGCGTACAGATGATCGCCTGCAGCCCCATCTTTCGGAGAAGGAGTACACTCTCCGTAATCCGGTCACTATCCATTTTATTGAAAGCTTCATCGAACACCACCAGACGCACCGTATTACCAAAACGGGTAGCATCGTTGACGCGGTACAGCTGGGCAAACGAGGCCAGCACCGCAATATAGAATGGCGTTTGTGTTTCGCCACCAGACTTCATATTCAGTGTTTGAGAAAGCAGTTGCTTGGAACCGTTCTGATCGGTCGTTTCCAAATCAAACTTCAGATACGTCCGGAAATCTGTATAGCGGACGATATTCTCCTGCAGTTCGCTCTGTTTGCGGGCATTGAGCTGCGTATCGTCTGCCATTGTGATTTGGCTGAACAGTTTTTCGATCAATGGGCCGTATTTTTGCTGAAAGGGCAGTGCGAATAGACCGGATTCGCCTTCCATCAGTTCATCTGCCGTGATCATGTTATAGTAATCCAGATAATCCGGGTTTGGCCCTACGCGGAATTGGTACTTGTCTGTGCCAAATTGTGCCTGGCGCAGAGCCTTGTTCAGATTGTGCACCTGGTCTTGCACCTGGTCGATGCTGGATTTCAGTTTGGCAAGGAAATCGTTCTGGAATTGCTCCATTGCGCTTTCCCGTGCCGCCCGGATCTTTTCTTTGTATCGGGGCAGCTCGCTTTCCCGCAGAGTGCGCCGTTCTTCCTCGTATTCGGTGTTATCCATCACCTCGATCTGGAATGCACAGGGTTTGAACCGTTCTGCATATTCTCTGCGTGCTGCAAACAGTTTCTTCTGAGCCCCGTCCATCGCCTTTGTGCTCTGCGCCAAACTGTCGCCGAAGTTCTTGCGGATGACATCTGCCTTTTTCAAGCGGACAAGCTCCTGCCGATAGCGGGGAACGCCGATGGTTTCTCGGTATTCCTTCGTGAACTCCTCGTTCAAAACATCTTCGATGGCCTCATACCATTGGTATTTTTCCGGCAAGATCTCATATTCCAGCTGATGGATGCGGCCTTCCAACTTCCCTTTTTGCACATTTTTCGCATCTTTTTCCTTATTGAATGCAAGGATTTCTTCTTTCAACTGTTCAATGATGCGCCGCTGCTCATCCAACCAGAACAGATTCAGCTGGGAAAGCTGATTTTTGACTTCTGCGATTTTCTTGATGATCATCTGGACGCGCTGGTAGTCCTCCTGCTTTTGCGCCACATCGATTCGGACGAATCTTTGGGTAAAAAGCGGCTCCTGCAGGCCGGTCAGCTGCTTCTGGAGCGGCTGCCAATGCCGCAGCTCTTCCTGCAGACAGGCCAGTTCCTTTTCCAGATGGTCGATGCGGAGCTGCACCGCACGCCGCCCGATGAAGGCGTCTTCCATCCAGCCCTTCCGAAGTGCGCGGGCCACATAGCCCTGATACAGCATTCCTTCCGCCGTAATTGCCGTCTTATAGCAGCGCAACTGTTCTGCCGTGTCGCAGCATATCACCCGACCCAGAAGATAGTCCACATAGCTGCGTGCCAGCTTGTTTTCTGTCTCCACCTTTTCTGCCAGACTGCCGGGCAGCGGTCGAAGTGTTTCTTTTTCCCGCAGTTTTCCGATATCTACCAGACCAAACGCACGGTACTCTGCTTCCTGCTTCAGCCGGTCGTAAATGTTAAGTGCATCCTGATAACGTCCCGGCTCCACCAGCAGATAATATTTCTGGTTATTTAGGTAGCCTTCTACCGCTCCACGCCAGCGCTCATCTGCCATTTCCAGCACATCAGCCAGAATATAAACGGGAACCGCATGCCCCGTTTTATCCGCCAGATCCTTTTCCAGCCGGTCTTTGAACAGCAGAAGTCCATGGGGATAATCTTTGATGTTCCTGCGCAGATTTGCAAGCACCGCACTTTTCTGGTCGGCTTGCTTCTTCAGCTCTGCAATACGATCCTCTGTTTTATGAGCCGCACTGCGGACAGCATCCGACAATTCGGCCGCTGCCTGCTGCCCCGTTTCAAACAACTCCACAGGCCGGGCAAACAATCCCTTCTCGTCACCAGTAAATACAGCATATGCTTTCTGCGCAGTGTTCGCCGCTTCCTGCACCGGTATGAGAAGTTCTTCCGGTTCCAGTTCTTGTATCTCCCCACAGAATCTCTGCAAACGCCGTGCTTCCCGCTTAATCTCCACTTCAAGATTTTGCAGACCCTGTTCCAGCTTTTTCTGCTCATCTCTCAGAGCCTTTTCCATGTTGAGCAGACGCTCTTCCTCCTGGAAAACGTTGCTCTGTCTGCAGGCCAGCTCCAGCTCACTGCGGCGCGTTTCTTTCTGTTCGATCTGCCGCTCAAGCTCCTCCCGTTGCTCATTCACATTTGCAAGGTTCTCCTTGCATTCAGTTCGTTCCAATTCCCTCTGGTCGATCTCTGTCTGCGCAGCTTCTTTTTCGGCCCACCGTACCAGAAACTTCTGGATCTGGCAGCGGTCTATGGCTTGGTTCATCTCCTGATACAGCCTGCTGATTTGCTGCAGCGCATCCAGCTTTTCCTGCTGACGCTGCGCCAGCAATTCGTGCCGTTTATAATCCCGGATGTTTTGCTGCATCAGCTCAATATTGGGTTTATCCGGAATATCGCAGATGTTCTCCGTAATAAATTTTTGGATATCCACAATTGGCCGGAACGAAACAGCCTTCTTCATCATCCGTAAGACCTGCTCGTTGTGGACGTTCCACTTTGCAAGCATGTTGTGGCGATACTCTTTTTGAGTATCGTAAAATTCTGCCCGTGCATAGTTCTGCTTCAAAAAACGGCGAAGTGCAGAAGTCTCCATTGCCTCACCCTGCTCAATAAAGCAATTTTCCGGCAGTGTCCCCGTGTAAATAAAGAATGTATCACGGTAACTTCCATCGCTGCGGCAGTCAAAGGTAACGCCCGTCACAAAGCTGCTGCCCTCCATCTCATCCTGAAATTCGCAGACAATATAGGTGGAAAAGTCCTTACCACGACGGGAATACGGGCTGTTATCATCCATGTCGGCGCGCAGATAGCCTTCCAGTGTGCGCTGCGATTTTTCGTTGGCCGCCTGATTAAAGTTGCGGGCGTTGGTCTCGCCCAGCAGTACGATCTGCAGTGCATCGATGACCGTTGACTTTCCGGCGCCGTTCTTGCCTGTCAGAAAATTGATGTCGCCCACTTCAATCAGTTCCTTACTGAAATAGAGCCAGTTGATCAGCAGGATCTTCTTCAGCTTTTTCATCTGTTTCCTCCTTTTTCAAAACAGACACCACCAAGTTCAGCTTTTCGCTGGAGACCGCAGAGAGAATGGTGGGCAATATTGCGATCCTGCAGCTGCCCTGGTTGAATTTTCCTTCCAGTCTTTGAATCACAGAATGGTTTTCCAGTACCGTAAACGCGCGTTTGACCTCTTCCATATTCGGCTTAGCCGGAAAAACGGGATAGTCGGTCACCACTTTTTCCAGCACATCCCGCACAGTACACACGGCATCCTGCTCCAAACCCAAACGCTCCATATTTTCTTCGTAGATCAGCCGTAATGCCAGCAAAATCGCCGTTTCTTTTTTATTGAGGTTGCAACGGTTAGCCTCGTCTGTGTTCAACACATAAAAGTATCCGTTCAGTTCATCCCTGCGCAAATCCCAGTCCAGCAGGCTCAGGTACTCCTGTACAGCCTCATAGTGCCGTGATAGAAAAAGATAGTCTGGGTTATCCACCCTGCCTTTTCCCGGCTGGTAGATGGTTCGCACAATGTATGTGCGGCTGAGCAGCTGATTGCAGACAGATTTGAATTGTTCCAGTTCTTTTGCCGTTGCATTGGTAACAAAATCAAAATTCACGGCTTCTTCTCCTTCCTCCGGATCTGCATTTGCGGGATCGAATAGCCATTTTTGCAAAAAATGCCACCGAGTTCCTGGACCACATAACCGGCAGATGCATCCTTGCTTCCAAGGATTGCCAGCAAACTCATGATATAATCCTTGTCTTCTTCAAGCGAGAGCTCCTCCGAGCAACGAATGTCAGCGTCTCCCAGCCATCCCTGCACGTAAGCATTTACTGCTGCCCGGCCATATTTCGATTGCAGTAACTGTGCCGCTCTGACCTGTTCTTCCGTATTCAGTGCCTGATCATCTTGTATCAGCACCGACGCGGTTTTTGTCCGTTTTTCGGGGCGCTTACGGTACCACAGACTTTTTTCTGACAAAAAAGACTGCTCATACAATTGAAATGCCGGTTGTATCTGGTCCACCAGCTCAGACGCCCTGCGGTTTCTGGACAGTGCCGTCAGCAAAACATTCAAATTGCCGCGCACGCTTTGATCTCGGTTCGTCAGGTTCTCGATTTTCTGTGTTGCTGCCCTGGTATAGCGCCGGACCTGCGTATCAATTTCCTCAAGATAGTCCTTCTCTAAATTGTCATAGCGTTCTTCGATCCAGAAAATTTTCCTCAGCAGATCGGCACGGCAGTCTTCCAATGTCTTGCCCCGCTTATCACGCAATGCTTCATTTGCCATCGCCATCAGCAAGGTATCATCCTCTTCCCAGCGCCTAAGCACAGACTGAATGGGCACACGATACTTCGGCACTGAATCTTTGATTTTCAGCGGACGGATATATGCCTCCACAACCTTTTGTCCGAAGTCGTTAAAGTGTGCAGCCAGCACCTGGTTGACATCCTGCATATCGATCTGCGTCTGAAAATAATGCTTCACATTATGATAGACCATTTGCAACAAGCTAATCAGCGCCGTTGTGTTATCGTAGGCACTATAGAGAGCCGTCATTTTATCGTAAGCATTGTTGCTGTCGTCGGCGGTCTTTAAGACTGAGAAAGTTCCGAACACATAGGAATATCCACGAGCCGGGCTATCATCGCAGAGTTGGTGGAATAATTCCAGCAAACGACTGCTGTAATTAGGAATCGTGATATACTCTTCAAAGTCGTCCCCGCGTTCTTTCTCAAACCACCCCTTACTACACAGCTTGCGGATCAAAAAACGAGCGCGGCCAGAGATATCCCTCAGTTCCTCTTCGTCAATGTCTTCATCTTCAAACGTAGCATCCGCCAGTTCCTGCTCCAGCCTGCCGCGCAGCATGGAATACAAGACATCTTCCCGTATTTTCAGGTTTTCTTGGTATGCTGCGTACAGTACGTCCAGTGCATCCGCATATAAAATACGGTTGGGCGAAGCCAGCGGCGAGAAAAGTTCGCTTGGAACCGCTTCAAAAAACTTCATAGGCCTACCACCTTATTCGACTGATATACGCTTTCTTTTCTATTATTGTAACCTCTTTCCTCTTACAAAACAAGCTGCAAAAAGCTCTTGGCCTCCATTACAGAAGCCAAGAGCTTTTTGCTTCTTTGTCCTATCAGATTTTATTTCCGGGGAGACTTAATCGCAGCCTGAGCGGGTGCCAAAATTACAGAGCGTTCGCACGTACTCACATCTGGTACAGTGCCACCATCAGCGGCATCGTGACGATACACAGCAGGGTCGTTACCACATTGATAGCGCTGGCGTAGTCTGCATCTTTGCCGTACACCTGCGCCATCTGGGTCAGTGTGGACGCGGACGGCGTGCAGATGGCAAGCAGTGTAACCAGCAGTATTGTTCTGCCCTCCGGCACTAGTGCTGCAAGGCTGCTGTATTTCAACAGTACGATTCCTATCAGCGGGATGCCCACCAGACGCAGCAGTGTGATCCACCATAGTCTGTGATAGCTCATCAGTTTTTTCAGGTCCATTTCTGCGATCAGCATACCGAGTATCAGCATTCCCATTGGACCAACCATACTGCTGATCGAATCCACCGCATCCTGCACAGGTGCAGGCAACTGGATCTGCAACAGAAACAGCAGCACCCCAGCAAAAATGGCGATCATGTTGATATTGGTCAGAATCTTTTTCAGGTCGATTCCTTTTTCTCCGCAGAGCTTCATTTTAGCATGGCTCCACAGCAGAAAAAGCTGCACCGAAAGAAATGCGCTGGTGTAAATGACCCATTCCTTGCCCAGAATGGCCGTCACAATGGGAATAATAAGGTTTCCTGCATTGGAATAGATCAGCGAGGTTTCCTCTACACCATCCAGTTTCAGCACCTTGCCCAGAAAGCCGACCACCACGATCAGCACCAGATGCAGCAGCACTGCCGTAGCCAGTGCCAGCAGCAGACCGTTCAGAATCTCGGGCTGATACTTCACCTGAAACGACGAGATGATCACACATGGCATGACCAGATACAGTGAAATCATGGAGAGCACCTTGCTGTCCCGACTGCGGACGATGCCGCAGCGCACCAGCACAATGCCCAGAGCCATGACCAAAAACAGCGAAAGGATCTTTTTTGCCAGAATCAAACTTATCATATCGATATTCCTTTGCGGCAGCTGTTGTACGTGCTGCACCCTCACACAAAAAAATCAAGTGCAGTATTTTTCTTGTTGTTTTGAAAAATACTGCACCGATCTTTTTATTTGATTAGTCCTCGGCGGGAAGTTCCAGATCCTGTCCGTTGGAGGCGATCACCTTTTTGTAATACTCGAAGGAATCTTTCTTCCGACGCTGCAGGGTTCCGTTTCCCTGATTATCCTTATCCACATAGATAAAGCCATACCGTTTTTCCATCTCGCCAGTGCCGGCACTCACGATATCGATGGGCCCCCACCAAGTGTAGCCGAAGATATCACAGCCGTCAGCCACAGCCTGCTGCAAAGCTTCGATGTGCTTTTTGAGGTACTCCATGCGGGCAGTATCGCGGATGCGGCCATCCGAGTCAATGGTGTCTGCCGTACCAAGGCCGTTTTCAGCAATGAACATGGGCTTCTGGTAGCGGTCATACAGTTCGTTGCAGACGAATCGCAGACCCACCGGGTCGATTGGCCAGCCCCACTTGGATTTTTCCAGATAGGGATTGTCCGCACCTACGTGACCGCCCGTATTGGAGCGGATTTTCATGCCGGCAATGTGGGTAGAGGTCATGTAGTAACTGAAAGCCAGATAGTCGTTGGTGTTCTGTGCAATCAGCTCAAAATCACCCGGCTCCATCTGCACCTGTACGCCCAGCTCTTCCCACTTGCGATCGATGTAAGAGGGGTAACGGCCGCGCAGCATCACATCCGAGAAGAACAGCGAACGCTGACGAAGCTGATAGGTTTCCATCACATCCTCCGGGCGGCAGGTGTTGGGATATGCTGTGCTCAAAGACAGCATGCAGCCAATCTTTGCACCCGGTATCATCTCATGGCAGGCTTTGACAGCCAGTGCATTGGCCACAAACATATTGTGTGCAGCCTGATACTGCCGCTGCGGTGCACTGGCATCATCTGCCACCACCATGCCGGCTGCCAGATAAGGCAGCTTGAGGGTGTTGTTGATCTCGTTGAAAGTCATCCAGTACTTGACCTGATCCTTGTAGCGCTCAAACAGCACCTTGCAGTAGCGCTCAAAGAAACCGACCAGCTTGCGGTTGTCCCAGCCGCCGTACTTTTTGACCAGCGCCAGCGGAGTCTCAAAGTGAGAGATTGTGATCACCGGTTCAATGCCCCAGCGGTGCAATTCCCGGAACATATCCTCGTAATAGGTCAGACCCTTCTCGTTGGGCTCGGCATCGTCGCCGTTCGGGAAAATGCGACTCCATGCAATGGAGGTGCGCAGGCACTTCATGCCCATCTCGCCAAACATGGCAATGTCTTCTTTGTAGTGATGGTAGAAGTCGATGGCTTCATGGGAGGGATAGACGCGGCCCTCATGCAGCTCCAGCGCCGGGTCCAGCTTGATGAAACGATCTTTGCCGGTCTCCAGCAGGTCGCAGATCTCCAGGCCCTTTCCATCTTCCAGATAAGCGCCCTCGCACTGGTTTGCCGCCAGTGCGCCGCCCCATAAGAAGTTTTTTGCAAAGGTTTTCACAGCAGTTCTCCTTTTATCAGTTCTGAGCGGCCTGCTCTGCTTCTGCCTGCTTATTGGCAATGATCATGAAGGGGATATACACCAGAGTTGCCAGTGCCAGACCAATAATCTGCACCACAACACCCTGCCAGCCGTGGCCAATCAGTGCACTCAGCAGCACGGGCGTACCAAAGGCAACGTCAACGGTGTTGCAGGGCATAAAGCCAATCGTACTTGCAAACAGTGCAGTACCGGAGCACAGCATAACAGAGAGGATGGAGGGAATCAGCATGGTGGTGTTCAAAACCAGAGGCAGGCCAAAGACCATGGGCTCACTGATGCCGAACAGTGCGGGGCCAATAGCAACTTTGGCAACAGCACGATAATCTTCACGCTTGGACACCAGGAAGATGGCCAGACAGACGGGCAGAGAAACCGGCAGAACCACAAATGCGACCCAGAAGCCGTAGGTGATGGGAGAGGACGGAGTCTGACCAGCAGCAACAGCGGCAACGTTTGCAGCCAGAGCAGCAGCCAAGAACGGGTCACGCACAGGCTTGATGATCAGGTCACCATGGATACCCAGGAACCAGAATGCACGGCAGACCAGAATGATGATGAACAGACCGGCAGGACTCTGGAATGCATTCTCCAGAGGATGCTGGATGGTGGTGTAGATCCAGTCGGTCAGGTACTGGCCGCTGATCTGACGGAATGCGTAACCGCCAACGGAAACACCCAACAGGGTGAGCACAATGGGGATCAGAGCGTTGAAAGAAGTAGTGATAGCAGTGGGAACAGATGCCGGCATCTTGATCTTGAGCTTATCAAAAGTCATCAGGAAGGCGAACAGTTGGCTTGCCAGAATGGCGACCAGCATACCCACGAACAGACCCTGAGAACCCAATGCTGCACCGGGCAGGCCACTGGCGGTGCCAGTCTTGTCGTCCACCACTACAGAGACGATCTGCGGGCAGATGGTCAGATAGGAAGCCAGCGCCATAATAGCGGAGATGTGCTCTGGCACATTGTTCTTCTTGCCCAGCTTGAGGCCGATCAGGAACACGATGGGCAGGGTCATGCAAGACAGCGTTGCAAAGTTTGCAGCGGTAAAGATAGGCTTCAGTGCTTCCAGTGCGGGGACCCACTTGGCAAGGCCGGTAGTGGTGCTGCACAGGATGGTGTTGAACAGGTTCATGAACGAGCCAACGATAACGAACGGCATGTAGATGGTGAACGAATCCTTGATTGCACCAAGGAACTTGTTTTCGTCCACTTTTTCGGCCACCAGGCTCATGCCATCAACGAACTTGTCGCTAAATTTACTCATGTTTTTTCTCCTCCAAAAGGGATTTTCCAAACAACTCAGCCGTTGTTCACCAGATCCTCGGCCTGCTTCAGAATGGCAGCACCGTTGCAGCGGCCATAGGCCAGTGCATCAATGACCGCCACCGGTGCACTGGCACCCACAGTTGCCTTGACCTTGCGCTGCAGATGGCGCACCTGCGGGCCCAGCAGCAGCACATCAAAGTTGCCAACGTTCTCCGCAATCTTGTTCTGATCCACAGCCCAGATCTCATAGTCCTTGCCCTGCTCCTTTGCAGCGTCCTTCATCTTCTGGACAACGACGCTCGTGGACATTCCCAAGCAACAAGCCAGCATGATCTTCATAACGATTCTTCCTTTCTTGTGTTCCGTGTTTATTTATGATTCTGCTTGTAGAGTTCAATGAACTCTTCTGCAAAATCGATGGACATGATTGCCATGGTCAGGTGATCCTCTGCGTGGATCAGCACGATGTTCAGTTCCACGCTCTTGCCCTGAGCTTCGCTCTGCAGCATATCGTTCTGTACATCGTGCGCCTTGGCCATCTGCTCTCTTGCTTCGGCCAGATTTTTTTCGGCCTGTTCAAAATTGCCGTTGCGGGCCTCCTCGATTGCCATCAGTGCCAGCGATTTTGCATCACCAGCGCAGGCGATAATTTCAAATGCAACTTCGTACTTCTCGTCATCAACCATTTTCTTGTTCCTCCAGTCCTTGTTCTTTTTGTCTCAGCAGCCCCAACAGGACCTCGAACCGGCGCTCTGCGATCAATTTGCAGATGCAGGCTTCATCGACCATAAGCTGCGCAACAACCTGATAGAATTTTTGCAGTTTTGCGGTGGCATCGTCCGCGATGGACACTAGAAATACCACCTGTACCTTTGCTTCGCCCCACTGCACGGGCTTGTCCAGAATGGCAAGGCAGACGAAGGTATCTTTGCCGACTGCCTTCCACGGATGCGGCATTGCCACCAGCCCACCAAACGAAGTGGCGGCCAGCGATTCCCGCTTTTTCACGAGCTGTAAAAAATCATCCGGCAGCTTTTTTTTGCCGCACACGAACCGGCACATCTGTTCCAGTACCTGCTCCCGTGTTTCGCAGTTGAGATGTGGCAGAAACAGCTCCGGGCTGAAATATTCTTCCACAGTCCCCTTTTTGCCCTGCATCAAGAGCTTTTTCATCTGGGTCAGTTCTTTTTCGGTGGGGAAGAACTGGATCTGTCGGATGGGCACCGGGACATAAATGGGAATAGGCACCGTGGAAAACACATAGTCGATCTTACTGAAGTTCACGCTCCGCAGCCCGATCACGTCACAGGTCTGTACCTGGCCCAAATTCTTGCCGAATTTCTGCTGGTAGCGGTAAGCCAGCAGCTGGGCGCTGCCTTTGCCGCTGGCGCAGACGATCAGGATGTTTTTAGGTGCCCACTCCTTGGCCTTCTGCCGTTCCAGTGCCAGCGCAAAGCTGACGGCGATATACCCGATCTCGTCCTCCTTGATGGGGTTCGGACTGACGTTTCGCAGCACGCTGCACGCCTGCGTGGCCATCTCGTAGGCCAGCGGATACTCCCGCTTGATATCCTGCAGGATCGGGTTCTTCATCCGCATCCCACTCTTGATCCGCGCTAGCAAGGGCACCATGTGCATGCACAGGCCCATGCGCAGTTCTAGATTGTCCCGGAAGTCGATGCGGAACGCCTCGTAGATATGCTCGATCATATCTGATACGATGTGGTTGACCTCCTGTGGAATCACCAAATTTTCATCCGAGGTCATTGCGTTTGCCCGGTACATCTGTTTGCCGTTCAGATGCATAGCAATGTAGCAGACCTCCGGCAGTGGAAAAGCCACGCCCGTCATGTTTTCGATCTGCACGGCGATGTGGCTGGCCACTTCTAGGATCCGCTCCGGAAGGTCTGCCTGCATGCCATCCGAGCTTTCTATCGCGTGCCCTGTGCGGATGCGCTCTACTGCGACCTCAAGGTGGACCGCCAGATTATCCAGCGCCATCGTGGACATGGCGAACTTTTCTTTTTCCAGCACCCGGCTGACCAGCTCCTGTATCTGCTGCTCGACCGGGCGGCTCTCGTCCCGCTGCGCCGCAATGCAGATCCTACGGTTCGTCTCACTGCCTACCACGCAGATGCCGTAGCCCGGTTTGCGGCGGATGCTCAGCCCGTATTCCGCCAGCTGCCGCTCCACTTCGCGCAGATCGTTGGAGATTGACCGCCGCGACACGAAGAACTGCTCGCTTAGATCATCCAGCTTGGAATAGCCATCCTTTTCCAGCAGATACTGCCTCAGCCGCTGTATCCGCTCCTGCGCGTCCTGCGGGATGCCGGTCTGTTCTCCCTGCTGTGGTTTGCTGCCCGACACATACGTCTGTGCATCCGTGATCTCAATGCCGAACCCCCTGCCGGGTTTGGCTGTGATGCAAAAGCCATTTTCCTGCATTTCCTTTGCGTAGGTCTTAATCAGGCTCCGCACTGTTTTGCCGCTGAGTTTCAGTTGTGCGGCCAGTTCATCCGCCGTCATAGGGCCACTTTTGTCCAGTATTTCAGCGATCGTCCAGATTCGCTCGTCCATCTTTTCACCTCCCCCATCCTGTTGATTAGCACATTTATTTTCTTATCACTGTTAAAATTATAGCATTTTTGCTCAATTCGTTCCACGTCCAGAATTTCCACATCCACTCCGGAAATTGTTGCATGTATATTTTACCGTTTGGATATTCTACCAGTCAGTCAAAACCACCGGCTGAGCCGGTGGCTTGAGTAAGCCCTAGAAGGGCATAATACTAGCAAAGCCCCTTAAGGGGCCACGAATGGGTCTGCCAACTGCATTCCTGTCTCGTGGCAGGCCCCTCAAGGGGCCCTTTTATTTACGCCTTAGTTTCCTTGCTACCCGTAAACGGGTCCACGAGCTCCTTAAGGCTCAACTGATCGGCAATCTGGTCCTGTTGCAGTTGATTTTTAATGTACTCTTGGATTTTCTTTTTGTTCTTTCCTACCGTATCCACGAAGTATCCCCTGGCCCAGAAATGCCGATTGCCATACTTGTACTTCAGATTTGCATGTCTGTCGAAAATCATGAGACTGCTCTTTCCCTTGAGATATCCCATGACATAGGAAATGCTGTACTTCGGCGAAAAACTTATCAGCATATGGATATGGTCAGGGCAGGCCTCCGCTTCAATGATTTCAATACCTTTTTGTTCGCACAACTGGCGCAGTATCTGCCCTATATCCTTTTTGATCTGACCGTAAATTACCATTCTCCGATATTTCGGTGCAAACACTACATGGTATTGACATCTCCACGTGGTATGGCTTAAACTATCTACGTCTTTGTTATCTTTCATTTCAAAGATAAACCTCCCTGTTCCTAGAATGTGGTTGGCAAACCCACACTCTATTCTACGGGGAGGTTTCTCTTTGTCTAGGGCTAAAGCCGTTTTTATTCCACCAGCTTAGCTGGTGGTTTTTCTTCACTCAAGTTCTTAATAAGTAAAAGACGGGGTGCTGTGCATTTGTGCAGCACCCCGTCTTTTATTTGTGTTCATCTGCCCCCGGCTCATAGAGCAGCTCCAAATAGGGGTGCTTCCGGATGGCGGCAACCACCTCATCCAGGCGGGTCGCGCAGAAATTCTGGCAGCATAGAGTTTGTGCCGATAGAAATTTTGCGTACAGTAGATTTTGGAAATCTTCTTTGATGCCGCAAATCGTAGGCGGTGCCCATGGTTAGATAGATCTCGTCCTGCGGCAGAAGATCAATAAAATTGCGATAATAAACTATTTGCCCAGATGCCAGATGTCGCGGTCGTACTCGGCAATGGTGCGGTCGGAGGAGAACATGCCCGCTTTGGCAATGTTCACCAGACACTTGCGCCGCCAGCCTTTCGGGTCGCAGGCGTAATCACTGAGGGCCTGCCCCTTGCGCACAACGTAGGCGTTGAAGTCCGGCAGGGTCTGGAACCAGTCTTTATGGATCAGCTCGTTGTGCAGGCGGGTCAGGTTTTCGGCGTGACCGGCGGCCAGCATCTCCGGGCCGGTGAGGAAGTTGATGGCGCGGCGGATGTTGGCATCGCCCTCCACCCACTGGGCGGGGTCGTAGTCGCCCACGGCATAGCGGTGGATGACCTGA
>OICM01000111.1_pt1 | contig 35476 bp, 34 predicted proteins | sample 1581311 | NCBI WGS metagenome assembly OICM01 (sample SAMEA3882539, study PRJEB24775) | human gut metagenome | biome: human-associated habitat; feature: intestine environment; material: feces | place: Netherlands | collected 2009/2010 | reverse complement strand
AGCACGTCCTGTTCATCACTCTTTTTCTTTTGTACCATAATTGTAAATTTTTAATTGTTATACATAAATGCGGGCTTTTCTGTTCCCATCGTTTTCTTTCTTTATTTCCCTTGCATACGTTCTGATAAAATCCTCCACATCGGAGCGTTTGTAGTACGGCTTACGCTTCAATAGTCGATAAGGGATCATTCCGCTACTACGGTATCGCTGCAATGTACGCTTGCTCACATGGAGCATGAGACACAGGTCTTGGTTGTCAAGCAGTTCATCTTCAAGTTTAGGGATGGTCTGCATCATATCCCTTCCTGACTCGTTGATGACATTGAGAACTGCCTCATGCTTGTCAAGTCTCTGCATAAGCTGTCTCATACCATTCTCAAATGTTGTTCTGTCAAGTGTATCCATATTTCTCCATTTTTTATGTTGTTCCTCTTTCCTTGAGGTATTTCTCTATATCTGACCGTCTGAAACGGCACGCATTGCCTACGAAAGTAAAGCTTATAACTTTGGCATCCCTCATGCGCTGTAGGGTGCGGCTGCTGATATGAAGCATCTCGCAGACCTCTGCACTGGTAAGGTACTCCTTCCCTGAGTTGTCCTCTTCTTTGATTGCTGTACCATATTTTCTTACGTACGCTGCAATCTCTCTTATTTGCCCAGTCAGTTCCTTGAACGCCAAGCTGTCTATTGTTATGATTTCCATACGCTTTTTGTATTTGTTCGCTGCAAAAGTACGGCAAAGGAATTTATCGGGCACGGTACTTACGCGTTACTACCGTGAGATTTTTATTGAATTTGTCTCTGAGTGTCCTTCTAAGGCGACACAAGCAACACGATTGCCGTGTTTTTATCCATATCACAAGATTCTGATTTACCTTTGCGCTCGTTAATCAACAAGTATACAAATATGGATATAGTAATCATTGAAAGAAAGACCTTCGATTTGCTTCTGGAGAGTGTGAAGGCATTGACGAGAAAGGTGGACTTCCTAATGGAGAAATCTAAAGACGGAAGTCTGGCTAAGTGGATGGATTCTGAAGACGTCTGTAAGGCTCTGAACCTTAGCAAACGATCCCTACAGAGTCTGCGTGACAAGGATTTGCTTCCATGCACTCAGATTGGAAGAAAGTTCTATTACAAGCCTGCTGATGTGGAGGACTTCATATTGCATGGTGCAGGCACAATAGAGGGGGACTGCGTATGATACAGACAGTATTGAATGAAGACCACGAGATTATTGTCGAAGTATTGAAAACAATTCGACAAAGCATGAGAAAGGCTGACAAGCTAGCTGAATGCAGTCATTTCCCGTTGAACGGCGAGAGGTATCTGACAGACAGGGATGTTGCAGCCCGTCTGCACATCAGCAAGCGGACCTTGCAGGAATACCGACATGCTGCTATCTTGCCTTATTTTATCATTGGGGGTAAAGTACTGTATCGGGAATCCGACATTCAGGCTCTGTTGGAAAGCAATTACAGAAACCACCATTATCCCAAGCTGGTTTAACCATATAGAAAGCTATCAAACGGAATGGGGTAAAGCTAATTTATTTATAATTTGCAATGCAATATTTTTGCATTTTCGGTGTTTATTATTATGTAGAGAACAATTAAAAGTTAAAAAGAATGATGAATATAAATTTTTTCAGAATGCTGCTCATGACATTCCTCGCCGTGGCAGGACTGGCTGCTTGTAGCGATGATGATGAGCCTAAAGATTCAGTCAAAGAAATCAGAATGCTGGTGTCGGCAGAAACAGGCGTGACGTATGCGTGGGGCGATGATATGAAGGAAAAACCCATAGAGTGCTTGCTCGTCAAGACGGAAGGTGATTCCGAAGAATGGCAAGACCTTGGATTTGAACAGATAAAAGGCTTTACCTATGAACGCGGGCACGAATATTATCTCTCGGTAAAGCGCACAATCCTCGCCAATCCACCTGCGGATGCTTCCGACCGCAGATATGAACTTATCCGTGTTCTTCAAGACAGGCTTGTAGCAGACCCTGAAATTCCGATTGACAAAGAGATAAAAACGGAAGCAGACATAGAATACTATGACTTGTGTCCTTTCGAAAAGTATGGCGTAGCTAGCACTATTGTAGTTGATGATGAAGGTAAAATAGATGGTAAAGTTGAATATGACAATGTTTCGCCGCTACCATCTTACGATAAGGCGCGTATATGGCTGGTAAATATCCTTGATCATAAAGACCCGAACTGGGTGAAATTCCATAGTGTGCCTTATCAAGCAACTTACTCGTATGTCATTTCACCCTTTACCGACAAAATTCGTCTGGTGCGTAACGAGTCATCCGGCCCGATGTTCAAGAATGTCGTTCCTGAAGACGAGTTTACACGTATCCGCTCCATGAACTCCGGCGAGGAGGTCAGATATGCGCTTATTCTTGCCAACGTCTATAAAAAGGGGCTTCAAAAGGTGGAATTTATCATAATAAAGAAATAATCATTACAGACTGATTCCCCCTCGCCCCCTATCAGTCTTCTAATCATACCGACTTTCTGCAACATCGCCAACCTCATTGAGTGTGTGGCGATGTTTTATTTCATCAAATTGTTGTTGGTGTTCCGCATAATCACAGAGCCATGCGCCGATCACTTTCTGCTGTTCGGTGGTTTCGCTAATCACCAGTAACCACCAAAATGAACAGTAACCGAGAAAAGCGGATTGCTTCCTTTTTAGGAAGACAATCCGCTTTTCTATATTATACTATTGTCAGTATACAATCAGTAACCATACAGATCTTTTGTCTGAAAACTGATGAATACTGGAGGATGCTGCTCCTTTACTTTGTCTGTCAGCCATTTTCTGAACACATCGGTATAATGGGTTCTGTATTTGAAAGAAATGGCTATCACTACATCAAGACTGTAAACATAGGCATGGTTGCCGTTTGACAATCGGATATATTTGCTATGTTCACACTCTGAAAAGACATTTTCCTTGAACATTCTTTTTATTGTCCTGTTCACCGAAGCAGGGATGACATTGAATGCTTCTGCTATCTCCCAATAGGTCATCCAGATATTATTGCCAGTGAGCGTAACGGAGTAGTCGCTCACCTTTATAATGTTTCTTTTCATACTGCTGATTAAATTAGATGGTTTGACAAATGATATTTTCGACAGATTGTATGCGCTGTGACAATTTTTCCATATCGTCACTCAACTTCTGAGCGGTTATCTTGGCATAGATTTGCGTACTTCTGATGCTTGTGTGTCCCATCATCTTGGAGAGTGTCTCAATAGGCACGCCATTGGAGAGACAGACCGAGGTAGCAAAGCTATGACGACTCATGTGCCAGGACACATTCTTCTCTATACCACATTGTTTGGCAACTTGCTTTATATCATATTTGCATACGCTATAAGCAGGAACCGGCAATAAACGGTCATCTTTTGCCAATCCTTCATATTTATCAATGATATGCTTGGCTACTTCAAGTAACCGAATATCACTTTCCACGCCTGTCTTTTGTCGCGATGTCTTAATCCACACATGTCCATCAAAAGAGGTCTGAATATTGCTCTTGGTCAGATTGCGCATGTCTGTCCAGCTCAGTCCGGTGAAGCAACAGAAAACGAATAGGTCACGGACAAGTTCGTATTTCTTTTTGGTAAACTGTCCGTTGATCAACTTTGTTATTTCCTCCATTGTCAGGAAACCTCGCTTTGTTTCCTCCTTACTGATGTGATAGGCATAGAATGGATCACGTGCAAGCCAACCGTTGTTGATAGCCATAAATATGATGCTTCTGAAAGGCATCATATACGACCATACAGTATTGGTGCAGTGACCTTTCTCTATTCGCAAGAAAACTTCGAAATCGGTGATGAATGCAGGGGTGAGTTCTTTAAGCGCAATGTCTTCCATCTTATAACGCTGTTTGATAAACTCCTCCAGATGCTTGTAAACCACTCTGTATTTCCAATAGCTACGCTGGCTTTTCATCTTGCCAACAAGCTTGGCATAGTCTACGTTGTGCTTACGGAATACTGCAAGAAGGGTCTTGTGGTTCATCCCCATACCAAGATAGGAATTACGCACTTTCTCTGCTGTGACATAGCTATCCTTATCACATACATCTTGATAAGCTTTATTGATGCCGACAAGAATTTTGTCCAGCTTTCGGTTGGTCTCTTGCGCAACGATGCTTCGTCCACTCATGCGACCAAGTTCCACGCTCCACATTTTCTCATCCACGTCCAACTTACAGCTGAACTGTGAAATCTTGCCGTTTACCGTAATACGGCACATGACTGGAATCAGTCCGTTCTTCTTTGGCGCATTACGCTTCAGATAGAATAATACTCTGAATGTTGATCTGCTCATAACTTTCTACTTTTTTAACTGTTTGCAAAAATACTATGTACAGAGTCATTATCCCATTTGCAAATCCAAGCGAATCAAAGCATTAGAATCATGCATAAAAGAATCTTCCGAGTTTTCTTGGCAATCTTCTAATTATTAGATACTTTTGCCTCTTAATTCTGTGATTTTCGCCCATTCATTATCATCAAAAAACAGTAACGTTATAGTAACGAAAGTCTGTCTTAGACTGGCATTTTTCTGTCTTCTGATGTCTTTATGGAAAGCCCCATCCACCGACATAATTCAGTCATTTTCAACTATTTTGCTTCAATTATTACTGATTTTCAACTTTTTGTTGTATCTTTGCATAAGATAAACTGCACTCGGCAATCTAGAAACAAGTTTCCATTGCGCTCGATTGCATTATCTTTGCAGAACATTTCCTCGCTCGCAAGCACCAGCGACGGGGGTGCGCCGCAACAAAAGCGCTCCAAGAAGGGGTTGACTGGATTTGACGGCAAGACGAAATGGTGTGTAAGCACGCGGAGACTCGGTGGCTATCTCCTTAATCAGAGTGACCAAAAAATTAATTGGCGAAAACAATTACGCTCTCGCTGCCTAACTGAAGTATAGTAGGTTACTGGCCTAATCGCGCTATAAGATAGTGCGACGAGACACCGCTCCGAGGATGTTGTCCCGAATCCGGAGATCAAGCGGTGCAGGTAAATCGGGAATAGCTGGCGGCAGCCCCGTGTCGTAGGTGAATTTTTAGGGGATAAGGCGATGATTGGTGGCCCAGGTCTTGTCGTCGCTCGAAAACCAAAGGCTGGGATAAGCGTGTAGAAAGCACATGGTTTCCTTGTGCGGACGTGGGTTCGAATCCCACCAGCTCCACCTTCATAGGATCGACAGGGGACTCGCCGTTATGTGGCAAGTCCCCTGTCGCTGTTTTTAGAATCACTCATGAATGGTGCGCTCCACCTCGTCGCCATGCTCCAAGAGGAACTGAGCCACGATGGAGGAGAGAATGGCCGAGGTGGAAATGCCGAGGGAAGAGGCACGAAGCTGTCCTAACTGCCGTTTCAGGTCGCGGTCGATATAGACCGCACCGAGGTTGGAAGCACGGTGGTACTCTCGGCCCATCTCACAAAATAATTCCCAACGCGACTTGCCTCCGGCCAAGGCTTCACGATAGCTCTCGGCGGTGTACTGCCCTGAGTGCGAGGCTGGGGACTGAGCCTGCTTCTGGAGGCTGCTTGCTGGTTCTACAGCGGAACGTTCAGATGTCGTGGGGGCAGCCTGTGGCTGCTGTTGCGCCGCATGAACAAGCCCGGCAAGACCGCCGGGGAGTGCAACGCTCGTATTTTTCTTTGCCATAATCAGTTGTCTTTTTTTTTGTTATCGGTTGATGATTGGCTTTAGGAACTATTTTGTCATCTCCCAAAGCATGATCTCGAAGCAGTCGCGCACGTAGCCGCGCTGCCGAGGGGTGATCTCGAAGGTATCGGCACGACGCAAGTTGGCACGTGCGGGAATAGGCGGAAGCACCGCTCCATGCTTAGAGAGCACTGCCGCGGCCTCATTCCACATCCGCTGTTCCTCTTTCGTTCCCACACGAGGATCGATGCGATTGGGAACAAAGAGCAGGCGGGCCTGCATATCGCCCACATGCTGGCGAATAGCGGCAAGGACGGAGACAAATGTTCCAGTGGAATCAAGTGTCTTGTCTTCGTAGTCAAAGGGGCAGACGATGAAGTCCGCACCAGCGAAAAGAGGAAGCAGTCCGTCTTGGGATACATTGCCTGGGGTGTCGAAAAGCACAAAACCCTCCACCTCAGAGGCAGAATCGACAAGTTGACGCATCGCGTTGGGTTCGGCCACGTCGAAATCCTGCACGCCATACGGCTCATCCTGCCCGCTATGGGCGACCGCATCTTTGCGTCGCTGCATAAGGACAGACTTTTGAAGGTCCGTATCGATGACACAGACGGATCGGCCTTTCCAGGCAAGATAGTCGGCGAAGAGGATGCAGAGTGTGCTCTTCCCTACCCCACCCTTTTGGTTGGCAAAGACAACCTTGATATTTTTTTCCATATTTTCTTATATTATCGGGCAGCGACCAAAAGCCGCCACCGCTCGTTGATGATTTCTTTCTTGTATGTCGCTGCAGGCTTGGGGCCTGGTGCAGCATATTCGATAAGTTTCCATTGAGGTTTGTCCCATGAACTTTCCCTACCCTTCTTGCTCCGTCTCCTCGCCTCCAGCGATGGCCCTAAGCGCAACGACGGGAGTCACGAAGAGTAGCAGGATGAGCAGACCGACAACGACTTCCTGCCATGGTGCGGTGTCTTCCTGGATGCCTAGAAAGAAAAAGGTGACTATGAGGGGTGCATTGATGGCAATAGCGCTGCACGCCACAATCGACCACTTTCCTACCCTTTCGCACAAAGAAGCACCAAGCATGAATAGTGCTATTATGGCCACGGGGACCAGTAGCATCAAAATGTCAGCACAACTGTTGAAAAAATCGACCAGCCAGTGGCCATCATCAAGCGACAAAGGGCCAAAAAGAAGGGTTGGGAGCTTGGAAGTAATGGCATAAGCCAGGGTTACGACGAAAGCCGCCAGACAACCATTGCGCCAACGAATAGGCACTTCGCGACCATTGCGAAGAAGCCAAAACAGACCACAGAGAGACAACAAACATACTGCCTCGGAGGAAAATGAAAGCCAGTCGCTTGTCTCGACTGCGGTAAGCGTGGCGGCAGTAGTCGTCAGCAGGTCCGATTCCATCAAAACTGCACACAGATCGACCACAAGGGCCATCACCATCAGCAGCCAAAGTGCACGGTAGATGCGCCAATCGCGCGCTGAAAGAATGATTTTGTTCATATACTTTTACCTGTTTTTAGTATAGTTCCTCTCGCAAAGAAGATTCCAAAACAAGAACTTGCTCCGTGGTGCGCTCACAACGACTGCATATCCGAATCGCCCTCGGCAGGCTGAACGGTGATACGCGTACTCATTGAAAGGCGCAAGAAGACAAGGGGAATAATGGCCATCAGCACCTGAAGGGCGTAGTAGCTCGTCAGGATGACTCCCTGCTGGTCCGTGGCTTGGAGTGCCCAATTGTAAAAGAGCACCCCTACCAAGCTCACCAGCAGAGAACAGATCAACTTGGTGATGCCGAACAAGCGAATGCGGCCTCGATAACGTACAATACATAGGCAAGAAACAAGGAGTTGCACCATCCCTGCGAGGACTCGATAGTTGAGGAGAAACGTCTCACGGAAACTATCCCACGCCGTCGGGTTGTGAGCATAGGCGTACAATGTGTCCCGCCCAGGAACAGCAGTAACCAACGATGATGCGCCAATGAGCACCTCCCACAAAGCGACAAGCACCCAAAAACGATCGCCAGAACGGCGCATCCCGCGACGAAAAAACTCTAAAAGCAACACATGGCCCACGCCGAAAAGCACACTGACCACTCCATTGCCTACAGCCGTGCGCATAAATGTGTTCAGAGCCTTGCCAAACGAACCCGCAATGGCGTCGCTGGCTGCCGTAAAGGTTGAACTCCATTGCGACAGCATCAAACTCACAATTACCAGCACAAGTCCTACCGTCAGCCAGCGATTCACCACCGAGCTGACTTCAAAATAGCTTTTCTTCTTCATATAGTTCTTATACTTCACTTTTAAATGTTCTCTTTCTTCTCTCCTACCTCTTATGGAAATAGCATCGTTGCTGATTGCTCGGTAACATCATGTCATCTTTTCATTATCTTCTTTTCAATATATAAGGATTTCATCTTTTATCGTAATCTTTATTTCATCATTTGCTTAATAATGGATTTCCATATATATTGATTTCTTTACAACACGACTCACATTCCTTAACCCACCCATTGTTCGACAAAATGTTTTTATCAATATATCCATATTTATGGATATACTTAAAACTAAACCATCACAAAACAAAGAATCCGCTTTTAACAACCAGAACCGCCATTCCACCCTGCAAAATTAAGCAAAACATCTGATAACAACAAGAAAACCACTGCTTAAATACTTAATTTTATCTTTATTTATCGTTTTCGATATTTCGTCTTATCCATTTATCCATATTTCCATATATACACATCTAACTATTAAAAAAAAGACAATCCTATCCCAACCTCCCCCAACAAACCTCCCGAAAACAAACCTCTTGCAGTGAAAATACTATCCATATTTAATTATATATGTATATCGTCTTATATTGTTTTGGTTATATCATTATATATTCATGTATTTACTGTCCCTGTTCGTGAGAAGAAATAGTTCATAAAAGCTGGCAGGCTCATACGCTAACGAAAACGTTAAACATCAATATGGCAGAGTAGGGCCGAAGATAAGGATAAGTTACGATCAGCCCTCACCTTAACTTACCTTTGCCTCTCGACATAAGCAACCCTGGAAAAGGTTGTCACGTTTATTCATGATCCAAACTTCACTTGAGAGACGTATCGGAGCGGCAGGCAGAAATGAACAGCAAGGCCTTGGTTGCGACAAAAAGTAGGAGGCGTGTGAAAGAAATAGCAACAAAGGGAGTTTGGGCGGGTAGTGGACTTGTTAAATCGATACGGATCAAGCGTTAATGGGGCGTTAATTCATGCTAATCGTCTTGCATTCGGGCGGACGGAAGGTTATCTTTGTATGACGCTTAAGTCATGACAGCCGGCGTGCCGGCAATCCTGCCTCGAGACACCATGCGTGGCAAGGCGACAAAATATAAAACATAATACCTATCCGACCATGATGAAAAAGTTAAAATACTCACCTTCCTCCTCAGACGGAAGTCGCTCCGTCTCGTATCAGTCTCGTATCAATCCCGTATTGTTCCCGTATCGTCCTTCGTTCTTCCTTCTTTCCTCCTTCTTTCGTTGTTCTATCATTCTCGCTTCCAGAAGCGGAAACAATACGGAAACCATGCGGGATTGATACGGAAACAATAGGAGAAACAAAGAAGGAACAAGGGAGGAGGAAGGAAGAAAGGAGGGTCAGGACAAGGCGTTCAGACTGGTTCCACTCACCCGTTTTCAGATGGAGGCGTAGCCCTTTGTGCTCTACGCTCTTACCTCCCCATAGGGCTTATCTCCACGGAATCTATCTTTTCGCACAGAAAAGTTTGTAGTACACAGCAGCGCAAATGAGAATCGTAAAACACTGGACAACAATAATTATCAATAGAGCGAAAGCAAAAAACGTTCGATAAATTTGGCGGTTAGAATAAAATTGCTTAACTTTGCACCCTGTCAGAACGACACAGGGGCATAGCCCAGTTGGTTTAGAGCGCTGCAGTCACATTGCAGAGGTCCCCGGTTCGAGCCCGGGTGTCCCTACCAAGCGTCCGATTCTCATGGAGAGTCGGACACTTTTTTTTATATCCGTATCTGAAAACAGGATTTTCTTATATCATTCCGCCAAATGAGTATGTATAAGACAAGTTTCCCAACCATTTCCCTAACCGGCCATATCCACTCCATTTTCATAAAAAAACTATATCAGTAGGGAAATTTCTGAAAAAAGTGTGGAAAAATTTGCATCTTTCCAACCGACTATATAATTTTGCGCCCATGTCTGAGGAGCCAATAGGGTAGTGCGAGACTCCACGGACAACGGGAACGCACCAACGCAAGTCCCAGAAGAAAACAACAAAACGCACTGCCACAACCATGCTACCATAAGATCAATGAAAAAGAAAATGATGAAGAAATTCCACCTCCTGCTGCTCCTCGCAGCAATGTTTTCCCTACCAGTCACACTCACCTCATGTGGTGACGACGATGATGATGACAACGTCAGCATAACAATTCCGACAGGGACTGCGACGAACTTGACGATGGAGCGAGTTGTCGGAACATGGAAGCGCATCCATAGCAGCGGCAAAGAGATTAAGAACGGCAGGGTGACAAAGCAATGGGACAAGAATGTGGAACGCGACCAAGACCACTTTGTCTTCTATGCCGACGGACGCTGCCTACTCCTCGACTATGAGGATGACCAGCGTCTTTGGGAGGTCGAGGAGAGGGCTTCCTTCTCCATTCAAAACGGATGCGCCACGTTCCAGGGCGGCACGCTCCGCGACGTACGCATCGTTTCCTGTACCGACTATGAGATGGTCATCGTTTACACTATCTATGACGACGGAGACCCCAACGATGTAGAACAATACGTCGACACGCTCAGCCTCTCCAGCCATCGCACCGACCTCCTCGGCATCTACGACCCCTCCACAGAGAGACCTGGAGACTATTGGGACGAAAACGCTCCCTCTGCCACTGGACTGACCATGAGAGACATCAAGGGCACCTGGCTCATCACCCATAGCAAGGGACAAATCGTAGAGGGCGGAAAAATCACCAGCACATGGAACAGGGACGTGACCAGCAAGCAGAACCACTTCGTGTTCTATAACGACGGACGCGCCGTGTTCATGGAGATCAAAGGAGACTACAAGGACCAGACGCCTTACTGGACGGCCAACGGCAGTGCGATGTTCACCCTGAAAGACGGACAAGCCATCTTCTCCGACGGCACGCTCTGCGCTATGAAAATACTCTCTCTCAAGGGCAACGAGATGACCGTCCACTATCTGCGCTACCAGGACAAAACCTTCTCCGTCATGGAGCGACACACCGAGACGCTCAAGCTGACAACAGACAATACAGACTTCCTTATCACGAAGTAGCCTCTGGGGCGCTTGCGGCCTAAGGAGATCCGCCTAGCAGAATCCTTTCCCAAACACGCTCCATCACAACGAATAGCGGGTCAGAAACAGCATGTGCTGCATTTCTGACCCGCTCACTTCATCCCAACCAAGCCGTAGAGACTTCGACAGAAAACGGTCTCATCTCACAACCGGACCACATGAAGGAGTTGGGCAGAGACCACCAACCCAAGTGTTTCAAACACACACACACAAACATGTTAACGAACTTTTTTTGCTTGCAAAGAATTGCATAATTCCATGGTCGTATCAAATATGTTTCTGACGAGTTGCAACGACAAAATCATTTGCCTTTTCCACTTGATTGCTTGATATGCGCAAGTTTAACTCACGGCGCAGTGCATAACAAGTCACGTTTGGCGACTTCCTGTTTAGGATATGAACAATGGTTTCGGGTAGGACAGATTACCCAAATTCTTCATGGCAGAGAACACTGTGTTCCTTCTTCTTACAGCACTTATCCGTAACTTTTACAAGACCATTATCCACAGACTCGAAGTAAAGAGGTTCGGACTCAAGGCTACAGGTCGCATTGTGGGGTAAGGGGATGGTGTAGGCAGAAGTGGGTATTTCAGCCTCAATTTATCTGATGCTTCAGTAATGAGAAGACGTGTACACGCAAAAAGGACGTTGAAGGGCTTAGTTGCGAATTTGAGGTGACTGTATACCTCCTTCTCGTTCCAAACTCGCGGGCGGAGAGGCTGAAGGAAAAACTCATCCGTCCAATCTCTCTCGATCAGAAGCATCCGTCCAGCATCACGAAAGCTGCCCAATAGTAGGGTTCGGGGTGGCGCGCGCGGATGATGGCCTTAGTCTCTCTGAACGCCTTCAGCTTGTCCCACCCGTTGGGTTGCGCCATCAATCGCTCGTAAAAAGTGGTCATAAACTCCTGGGAGACATTGTTGCTGATCTCCCATAGTGACATCACTACCGTACAGACACCCGCTTTCTTGAAAGCGCGCTGCAAGCCATAGAGCCCCTCGGGAGTAGCCTTGCCCAAACCCGTCTGACAAGCTGACAGGACAGCCAGTTCGGTGCCACTCAGGTCCATACCAGCAATCGTTCCCGCCGTGAGTATTCCACCCCTCACGCCATCGGGCAACTCCTTACCCGTCCATGCCGCGTTGCCTCCAAATAGAACGATACCCGAGAGCTGCATCGCATCTGTGAATCCCTTGAGATAATCGATGCTGCTTGCCCTGTCTGGCGTATAATAGAATCCATGAGTATAGAGTTGCAAGATACGTGGTGAGTGAGCGTTCATGGCCAGGAAAGACTCCTCAGTTCCCTCCGCCCCCGTGTAGGTACATACTTTCCAATGGTGCTCGCCAAGGATACGTTCCACTTTTCGGATAGCCTCCTCTGATCCTGGAAGGTAAGCAAAGGTTCCACCCCCACAAACCACATCTTCCTCGTCGAGAGGGAAGGGGGACTGCCCAGACTTCTCTGCCTCACCCTGCATGGTCGTCGAGGCTACATCATATTGCAGTCCTCCATAGAGCACCGCCGTGCGCTCCTTAGCTACCGTGTCTGCCTTTCTCATTCGCACCAGCTCGCGAGCCGATGACAAACGAATAAAGCGATAGTGATCTCCCAAGAGCGTACCATCCGCAAGAGGAATCGACTCCAATGCTATATTAAACAAAAGCTGTGATGGAACATAGTAAACCGTCTGTCCCTCATGCAACTGCGAGGCCAAGGGAGTCCATAGAAGTTGCAATATCGCGGGCGAATACTCCTGATCATAATAAAGATAGGGCTGCGGTATGCAGAGCGAGTCGATTTGGCACTCGTCAAAAAGAGGCATCAAGAGCGGGTATTGCTGCTCTTGGCGAACGATATAGGCAGCATAGTGGCGACCCGATGGTTTCGTTTCATAGTCGGTGAAGTCGATGAGCGTCTCGTCCTTGTGCAGCGACTGGCGCACCGCCTCATGGTCCACATCCATAAACTCCGTGTTGTTTCCATATCCCCGAACGCGTGCCTGCAGTCCGCGTCCCATCACCTCAAGCTGTTTGGAAGCCTCCAAGATACGGTCGGCATTCTGCTGATAATCCTTCTCCCAGCCTTTCATCTGCTGCTTCATTGCCACGATGGCCATATACTGCCGCATGTCCTCATCTGCTCCCTCCCGCTTGATGATATCGTACAAAGAACGCTCGGAGTCCAAGAGGAACGCCTTCGACATCACCAGCGCATCATAACATCCGCGGGTAAATGCCGTCTGTAGTTCGCCAGCTTTCAGCGCATAGGGGGTCATGAGCATGAACAGCTCTGAGAGGGGACTCCAAAATCCCTTGCGCTCATTGGCATCCATATACGGGAGACGGTCGCGTACCCACCGCTCCAGACGCTCCTCGGCCTGCAAGTAGTCCTGACACCCTTGCCCTATCATCCCAGACCATTCTTCGGCCTGAGCCAACCGTATCTGCGACTCGATATATTGTAAGCTATTCTCGCCGTTCAATTCCTTGGTATAAGCCAGATTCTTGCGGCTGCATTGTTCCGCCTCCGCATCACGCCCCACTGCATGAAACTGGCGGGTCAAAAAAGCAAGCAGCTGAACCCGACATTGGTCCGATGGCTTATACTTGGTGGCGAGTATCTCGTCCGCCTTCTGATAGTCAGCCAGCGCCGCCTCGTGATCGCCAAAGGCAGCACGACAGAAGCCACGCCGGATATAAAGGTAATTGATCACTTCTGGGTCCGAGAGATAGGGTAGGAGCAGGAAGAGCGTATCGACCGCTTCGTAGCAGCCCGCTTTGTCCCCCTTGTAGCGATAAGCTTCTGCCATAAACTGACCATATCCCATGAAACGGTACAGGCCTACGGCCGACATTTCCTCATGGGGAGGCTCCATGTATTTTTTCGCATAAGCTATACAGTCGTCATAACGGCCCGCCTTCAGATAAAGTTCGGATAATTTGAAATAGGGAATTCCCGCCAGCGAGCCCAGTTTTCCGCTCGTCGAAGCCTCGGCCAAAGAGACGCTCCGAAAGAGCCACTGTTCCGCCACGCGATAGTTTTCCTGCCTCATGGCCTTCTCTGCCTGCAGGTTATAATAAGTCATCTTCGACACCTCGTCGGTCGTTTGCTCCGCCAGCGAATCCATGGCCACATTGCATTCCTGCGCCATCTGGACATCGCCGATAAGGTTGCACAACCTCCATATATCACTCAGGACATTCATCTGCAAATCCGTCTCGCCGGCTTCCTTCGCCTGCGACAAAGCGTAGCGGTACGTCTCCATCGCACTGGACAAGTCATACTGATAATAGTATGCGTCAGCCAGGAGGTTCAGCGTGGCTATCTCGTCGCTCACCTTGCCTGTTTTTCTGAACACCTCCACACCACGACGCGCACACTCCTTGGTCTTGTCATAATCTTGCTTTCGGTAGTAAACCGAACCCTCAAAATACCAAGAAGCACCTATCTTGTTCATCACGATCGTCCAATCGTTCTCGTTAGCATAAGGGAGCACCTCTTCGAGCAGGGCGCGTGCCTTGCCATAGTCGGTATTTTTTCCTTTCATCATCGGTACCGCCAGAAAATAGGCACTATTCACATAAGCATCCGACAGTTCTTTTTTCTCCTCGCCGGTCAACTGGGTTGCCATCAACCGCTTGGATAGTTCGTATCCCTCCTGATACCGCTCCAGCTGGTCATAACAACGGCACGCCAAAATCTGGCTGCGTACATAGACCGTGCGCTCCTGCTCCGAGTCACACCGCTCCGTACTGCGCCCAATGGACAGGCAGATTTCGAGGACCTCGTCATACTTCTCGGCCTCATACAGGGTGTCGGTCTGCTCCAACTGGAGCTTCATGTCCTCCAGGGACTGCGTCTGCGCCTTCAAGGTCAAAGTGAGACTGACGAAAGCAAGCAGAAGCAACAGTATTTTTCTCATGAAAAACGATTGAATAAATGAACTATCAATTGGGATCGAAGCCAATGGTATCAGCCGACAACGTGTCGCCTGGCAGGGCGGAGCTGTGACCTTCCGATGGCGTACCGTCGAAGACTTGATCATCGCCACGCAATCCATCGTCGGACGAAGAAGAGCCTGGTACAAGTCTGGTCACGAAGAATCCCAGCACTACGGCTGCAGCAATACCCGACAACCACACCCACCGCTTGCGTCGCGGGGCATTCTGACGGTCTTCCGCCGCGTTCAGGCAGTTCATCGCCACATGCGAACGGACGTGGCCGTACATTGTCCGCATCTCCTCCATACGCGACATCTTCCTCGCACGACTGGTCACGGCCAAGCGCACATCGCGCGTCAGCTCAAACTGCGCACGCTTTTTTGGATCGGCCTCCAACTCGCTCAGAAACTGCGACTTTTCTTCTTCCGACAGTCTATCTGGGTGGAGCAGATACTCGTCTATTCGGTCTTGAAAGTTAATATCCATAGCTCTTGTCTTTTTATGTTGAATGGTTAAAGCATTAGAAAGTATTCTTTTCTTGATCTATTATTCCTCGTTGAGATACTTATGATAGACCTCCTTGGCCGCGTTCCTCAATCCCTCCATACATTTATACTTTTTGGTCTTGAGGGCGTTCTTGCTGCCGATGGTCGGCAACTCTTCCAGGATGGTGTCGAGATCCTTCTCCTCATAGTAGAACTTGGTGAGAATCTCTCCACACCGATCCGACATTCCGGCCACAAGGTCGCAAACGATGTCCAGCATCGCCCCGTCTCCCTCGTCGTAGAGCACGGCGGCCATCTCCTTGACATCGAGAAGCGTCACGTCGTCCTCCTGGTCCTCGCCATCAGCAGTACGGATGGCTTCGGCATGGTCTCGGGACCATTCGAGATATTTAAAGCGGGCTATCCCCATGAAATAGGTGAGGATGCTGCAGGTCAGGGGTGCGCCGTTTTTACCCACCATGTTTCCATCGAGACAGACCAGGCGCCCCCGCTCGATGTGCTCCCACAAGGCGATGAAAGCATCTTGGAAAATCTCTGCCGCCTCTTCTTCTCCCACAAAGAACACACCGCGGTATTTACGCCAAAAATAATCGGCACAATAGGCGTAGAGTTCATTCTCCGCCAACCGCACGCCGGCACGCACATCGGCCACCAGACGTGCCTCCCACAACCGTTCGTCGCTGTCCATCCCGGTCATCACCTCCATCATCTGAGAAAATCGGATATACGTTGCTGGTCTTTATACTCACCCGTTATTACCGGGGTCTGATAGACACGGGACCGGATACCCTGGTAGAAACGCCTGATACGTCGCTCCAGTTCAGCGTTGCTCATCGAAGACTGGTCGGACAATATCTGCCACAGAGCATAGGTCAACCGGCCCGCCACTGGATTACGCAGCTCTGCATTGGACTGGGCGCTGGTACATGCGCTGATGGTGATCCAGCGCTCCTTGCGTCGCGACACAGCACGGGGGATGGGCTCGGCAAAATGGCATGTCGCATCAAAGACCTCGCTCACTCCGCGCAGCACCTCCTCGCCTTCGTCGCCACAGGTAGCATCTCCACTATGGCAAGCATCGATGACGACAAGGATCTTGCCTCGATCGCCCACCTTGTCGCGCAATCGCCCAAGGTAGTAGTTGACCTCATCATCGGATAGATGACGCTCGCCTCGGTCGCGGGCACAAGCCTTCTTATAGGCGTCGTAGGGTATCCAACACTCATCCAGCCCATCAGGTTCATCGTGATGCGGATCGGCCACTTGCTGTCCGTGGCCAGAATAGTGGATATAGAAGATGTCGCCAGGACGGGCCTTTCCTACTAGCGTATTGAACGCCGAGAGGATATTGCGCTTCGTGGCGCGCTCATTGACCAACGATATAATCTTGTCGTATCCGCCCTTGCGCAGCATCTGCCGCACACGGGGCACATCCTTGTCGCCGTTGATTTTCGGCCAGGCACGGTCCTCCTGCTTTCCCAATCCGATGACCAAGGCATACTTGGTTTGGGAAAGGAGCGGCAAAGCAAGCAAGGCTAGAAGGACGAGTAGCAGCCCGCGTCTCGCCATGTGTCTGTGGAGATGTGTATAGGTCTTTCGTTCCAATGATTTTTAGGCTTTGAGAGTTCTACATTTCGATGCGCACCTCCCATGCTCCATAGGGCGTCTTTCCATCAGGAAGTATAGAAGACTTCAGACGAATAGAAAAGGCACTCTGCAAAGGTAAGCATTTCCTTGGAAAAATCACAAACCTACGCAAGCTTTTTTATTCTAAGGAAGGAAAATTAGGGGATTATTCTGGTTTACACCTTCTAAAGACGATTTTAGCCTGAATATTGCGCTTTCCATTGAGTGAATTTGTTTTACATTGTTCGCTTTATCTATAGGGGGAAACTACTACTACAAAAGTCTCATAAGTTGATTTTAATGGGTCTATGAGTATGATAAGCAAACCACTGTCAGTAGGCGGCAAAGAGGAAAGAGCAAGAAAAAGTACAGTTCCTGGTAATCCATGTAAGTTCGACAAAAAAGTGAAATGTTTTTTTACTTTCAAGTGAATTGTCTTCTTCAAACTTTTATATCATTGATTATTAAGTATATAATGCAAATTACATCAAGTTATTTACGGTTTATATTATCTACTATTTTGTATCCTTCATTTATTTTGTGAAACGGAATAAGGACCCAAAAACGCCCAACTTCGACACTTTAGTAGCATCTTATACCCTACTTTTCAAAATAGTACGGCACTTTCAGAAGCTATTCTAGGAGAAAATACGCCTAAGTACGACATTTAAGTAGCATTCTTACGGGCACCAAGTAGTCAACTTCGACACTTCAGTAGCATCTTTATATCACTTTTCCGGCCATCAACGACACTTTGGTAGCTTGTTGGGCATAGAAAAAGGAGGGAAGTGCGACATCTTAGTAGCATTTACCAGTCAATGTCGCGCCGATGTACGACATTTAGGTAGCATCTTATGGAAAGCATTCTCATTGAAGTACGACACTTTAGTAACATTTCAGCAAACGGCAAAAACAGGAAGTACGACACTTTGGTAGCATTGGTTCACAACCGTGGACAAAAGCGATGTGCGACATTTAGGTAGCATTTCTATTTTGCAACATATTTATTTACATTATCGAGGATAATTCATGATTTGTGCTCGCACACTATCCAGCACCTAACAGACCGACAGAAGCTACTAAAGCTATAGCTCATAAAGACGGAAGGGTAGGGGAGGAGGGTAGGAAAAAATAGATTCTACGCCGGGTGAAACAAGGGAGCAGACTGGAAAAATAGGAGAGGGAGATGGTGGACCAAAATACTATAAAAATCATGTATGTATTTTTCAAAATACTACCTAAATGTCGTACTTTGAGAGAAACGAAATTGCAAAAGATGTTACCTTTTTGTCGAAGTTGTTGTTAATTTACTGATATACTATATTTTATAAAACTTAAAAATAGAATCACTCAAAAGGGTTAAAGCAAGACAAAATAGGGAAATACCTATCATTTTACCAAATAATGTAAAGAACGCGTCAAATTTAATTGTTTTTGTAAAAATAAATATTATCAATGTTACCAATCTGTCGAAGTTTGCGCCCAACATGTTACCAATCTGTCGACGACATGCTACCAATCTGTCGACGACATGTTACCAATCTGTCGACGACATGTTACCAATCTGTCGACGATAACCGACTTAACTAATTGATAATCAAACCGTTTCGCGACCCTCTAATATATCTAATGATATACTAATGATTATCTAATGTTCAGAAAAGTCGTTTTTGAAGTATTTTTTTTCAAGATTTTGCGCGCTAAGACGCGCGCTGAAGTTACCTTTTTTGACCATGGTTCGTAGTCCCATCAGTTCCCCTCCCCCTACCCCCTCCCCATAAGAATGGGTAGAGGTAGGAGTTTGTCGTAAGTTAAGCCTAAGGCGCATGGTGAGAAGATAAGTTACCATGCGCCTTAGGCTTGCGACGCTTATGCGCACCAAAGGGTGACGAGAAAGGGGACGGTGAAGTCGGTCACGAAACCGTGGTAGATACACAGGGGCGCATATCGTTGTCCGATGGACTGGGTAATGCTGGGCAGGGTGGTGTCCATGCTCGTCGCGCCGCCCGATGAGATAGGAGCCAACGGGCCGAACCAACGAGCCAATAGCGGGGTGAGCAGGAGTGTGGCCATTTCGCGAATGATGTTGGCCAAAAGAGCTATGGTGCCCAGTTCTGCACCTCGGTATTCGGTGATAAAGATGCTTGATAGTGAATAATAGGCGAAGCCGCTGTTGATGGCGAGGCAGTCCGTCAGTTCCCGATGTTGCAGGAAGGTGCAGATGCCACCTCCGAGGAACAGGTAAGCCACCGCCGCTCCCATCCATGATCCGAGAATGGTGACGAGTGGTAGGAGAGCCAGTCGGGGACTTAGGCTTTTGAGTTCGTTCTTCATGTCTGGGTTGAGACCGATGCCGATGCCTACGAAGAGGAGCAGGGCGCATAGAGCCACCATGCTGATGTCGCCCTCCATGAGCCATGTGGGCATGCAGCCGCTGCGTCCTGCCAACAGTCCGAGGGCGAAGAAGCCCACCACGATCAAACTGCCTTTCATCCCTCGCCTCCTTTCCTTGTCATCCGCCATAGCACCCAGGCCAGGGCACAGCAGCACAACAGGCCGCTGAGGGACAGTAGCAGCGCTTCCACGCCCAGCGTGGGCAGGGCGGAGATGATGCGCTCGTTGGCACCCACTTCGATGCCGAGCATGAAGAGAAGTAGCCAGATGAGCCACGTTGTGGCACGGCCAGCCCATGCGCCGATGGCCTGAAGCCGGGCCTCCGACGCCGTCCTTGTGCGTAGTGCGTAGCCCGTACCGATGCCAAGGAATATGAAAATCATCACTATAAACATTTTTGTCTTGGTCTTAACTTATGCTTAGCTTATGTCTTAGTCTATGCTTAACTTATGCCTAGCTAATGTCTTAACTTACGTCTTAGCTTATGCCAGTGAGTGCAAAGTTAGCACAAATACGTCGATAACAGAGTGGATTTTGTTAATTATTTCATAAAAGATGAAATATAAGCCGATTTATAGAATAATTTATTTTAACTTTGCAACCTAATCAATACCTTCGTATGAACAACAAGTTATTCTTTGCTATCGGATTGGCCGCCACGCTCTTGCAGGCTCCAGTCACCGTATCGGCCCAGTCTTCTGGTACGAGTCAACAGAACCCTCTTCTGATGAAGAGTAATTTGCCCTTCGGTGCGCCCGATTTCAGTCGCATCAAGGAGAGCGATTACCTTCCTGCCATCGAGGCAGCCATCAAGATCAAGCGCGACAACATTCAGAAGATCGTCGACAACAAGAAGAAGCCGACTTTCCAGAATACCATTCTCGCTTTCGAGGAGAGTGGTATCCTGCTCGACCGCGTTTGCAGCGTCTTCTTCGGCCTTACCAATGCCGACAAGACTCCCGTGCTGGCCGAAGCCGAGGACAAGGTGATGCCGTTGCTCACGGGTCTTGAGAACGAGATATCCTTCAACCAGCAGCTCTTCGAGCGCATCAAGTTCGTTTACGATAACGAATATGCGAAGCTCAAGGGTGAGGACCAGCGCCTGACGGAGGAAATCTACAAGAGTTTCGTGCGCTCGGGCGCACTCCTTTCCGCCGAGAAGATGGCGCGCATGAAGGAAATCAACTCCCGTATCTCGGAGTTGCAGCAGCAGTGGGGCAACCTCCTTCCCGAGGCGACCAACCATGCCGTGGTCTGGGTTGATAACCGGGAGGATCTCGCTGGTCTCAGCGAGGCCGACATTGCCCAGTGCAAGAAGGATGCGGAGATGCGTGGTGGCAAGGCCCCCTATTGCATCGTCATCATCAATACGACGCAGCAACCCATCCTCGCAAGCCTTCAGAACCGCGCGCTCCGTCGCAAAGTGTTTGAGGCAAGCATCCATCGTGCCGATGGCACCAATCCCCAGTACAACACGTTCCCGATAGTGACAGAGTTGGCGAGACTCTGTGCCGAGAAAGGCCAGATCATGGGTTATGCCAATTATGCCGACTACTCACTTGAGAACACGATGGCCAAAAACTCAGCCAACGTGGACAACTTCCTAGAGCAGCTCATCAAGGAGTATGCACCCAAGGCCGACGCCGAAACCAAGGCCATAGAGGAGTATGCCCGCAAGACCGAGGGAAGCGACTTCCAGCTTCAGCCCTACGACCGCTTCTACTATTCGGCGAAGATGAAGAAGGAAATGCTCAACATCTCTGACGACGAGGTGAAGCCCTACTTCAATGTCGATAGCGTGCAGGTGAATGGTGTGTTCTATGCTGCCAACCGCGTCTATGGCCTGACCTTCAAGGAGCGTAAGGATATTCCCAGCTATCATCCCGACACGAAAGTCTTTGAGGTGATCGACAAGAATGGCAAGCCCCTGGCTCTCTTCTACAGCGACTTCTTCCGCCGTCCCACGAAGCGTGGTGGCGCGTGGATGGATGCCTTTGCCAAGCAGAGCCGCCAGCGCAAACAACTTCCTGTGGTCTATAACGTGTGCAACAGCGCCAAGGCTCCCGATGGTCAGCCCTCGCTCATCACCTGGGACGAGGTGTGCACGATGTTCCATGAGTTTGGCCACGCCCTCCACGAGATACTCTCCGACTGCCAGTACAACACCCTCTCAGGCACGGCCACGGCCCGCGACTTCGTTGAGATGCCCTCGCAGTTCAACGAGTCCTTTGCCAGTATCCCTGAGATCTTCGACCACTTTGCCCGCCATACCGTGACGGGAGAGCCGATGCCCGCAGAACTGAAGGAGCGTATGCTTGAGAGCATCAATTTCCAGACGGCCTACTCCCTCGGCGAGAACCTCGCATCGACCTGGCTCGATCTGGCTTGGCACAAAATCAGTCCGGACGAGGTGCCGTCGCCCTATATGGCCGGTGCCTTCGAGAAGGAGCAGCTCCACAATGCCGGACTCCTCAATACGCAGATTCCCCCGCGCTACTCCACCTCCTATTTCAACCATGTCTGGGGCGGAGGTTATGCTGCTGGCTATTATAGCTACCTGTGGACGGAAGTCCTGGCGGTCAATATCGCCGACTACTTCAAGCAGCATGGCGCGCTCGATCCCGCCGTCGGCCAGGCGTTGCGCGACAAGATTCTGAGTCGTGGCAACACCAAGGATCAAATGCTGATGTTCACAGACTTCACTGGTATGGAGAAACCCGATGCTTCGGGACTGCTCAAGGCCAGAGGACTGTAAAAGTTCTGTTTACGCAATACAGATCAAAGCAAGCCCCCGAAAGTTGATAAACGTCAACTTTCGGGGGCTTCCCGTTTCGGTTTTTCTCTTCCTCATATCGGACTGCAATCTGAGGGCCGAAGAAGAGGGATGTTTGGTAGTGATGCTACTCCATCGTCATAGGACCCGTGTAGTGACCTGTGAGGTTTGCATTGTCATACTGGTAGATGTTGAAGACGGCGAAGTCGATATCAATCTGTCCGCTCATCAAGTTCACCCTGTCGTGCCTCCGAGTGCGGCAGCTCCCCCTTCTTCGCGAGCAGCATTGTCAGTATAAACTTCATTTTCCTCATGATTGTATCGGTTGTGTTGTTAATAGGTCTGTCCTTGTCCTCTTCTTTCTTAAGAGTGGTTACATAGTTAGAAAAATTAATTTATACGGCCAAATATTTCTGAATATTATCTATGTGGCGTGTTTTCTTAATTGTTTGACAGTTGTGGGTTCCTTTTTAGCGACGGGTTTTGATGTGTCAAAGTAGGGCGTAGAGAATTCCTTGTAGTCCAAGAAGAAGAAAAATATACGAAAAATTTTCTTAATTCAAGAAAAATCTGTACCTTTGCCGACACTATTAACAGAACAAAATCAAGCACTGATGAATAGCATTCTGAACTTTGATGAGCTCTTGCGCCACCTCTCCGAGCAGAAGGTGGTGAAGCGTCTTGCCGTCGTGTGGCCCGAGGACGATGCCACGCGTGGCGCAGTGGCCCGCGCATTGCAGGCTGGTTTCGTAACCGCAATTATGGTTGGCGCACGCCAGGCCGTGGAGAACGACCCGCAATACGCCGAGTTGATGGACCGCGTGACGTTCGTCGATACTGACGACAAGCTCGACGCGGCACAGAAGGCCGTGGCTCTCGTCCGCGAGGGTGGTGCCGATGTGCTCATGAAGGGATTCATCAATACCGACCAGGTGCTCCGCGCCGTGCTCAACAAGGAGACAGGTATCCTGCCGAAGGGCAACGTGCTGACCCATATCGCCGTGGCCCAGATGCCGCAATACCACAAGCTTCTGTTCTTCACCGACGCCGCCGTGATTCCTTATCCCACGCCCGAGCAGCGCACGGAGCAAATCAAGTATGTCACCGCTCTGTGCCGTCAGTTTGGCATTGCCGAGCCGAAGATTGCCCTTATCCACTGCTCTGAGCATGTGGATGAGCGCCACTTCCCCTGCACCGCCGACTATCTGGAGCAGAAGAAGCGTGCTGAGGAGGGATTCTTCGGTCCCGTTCGCATCGATGGTCCGCTCGACTTGAAGACCTCTTGCTCTCCCGCCGCCCTGAAGGCGAAGAACATGGAGTCTTGCGTAGAGGGTGATGCCGATGCCGTCATCGTTCCGGACATCGAGGCTGGCAACGTGTTCTACAAGACCATCACGCTCTTCTGTGGCGCTATCACGGCTGGTATCCTCCAGGGTCCGACCGCTCCCGTTGTAGTCCCGTCGCGTGGCGACTCCCCCGAGGCCAAGTTCTTGAGCATCGCCATGGCAGCCATGGCACACCAGTAATATTAGTGTAACCAAGCCAAACTTAGAAATAATCTACCAAAATGTATAGAATATTAGCCGTCAATCCGGGTTCTACTTCGACGAAGATTTCCGTTTCCGACGACGAGAACCTGATCTTTGAAGCAACCATCAACCACTCCCGCGAGGAGTTGAAGAAGTATAAGCGTATCTCCGACCAGTATGAGATGCGCAAGGATTTGGTCATCGCAGAGGTGAAGAAGCATGGTCTTCCCGTGCAGTTCGACGCCATCATCGGCCGTGGCGGACTTGCCAAGCCCGTCAAGTCTGGTGTCTTCCGTGTCAATGATCAGATGGTGGAGGACCAGCGCAAGGCCCTCCACCAGCACGCCTGCGACCAGGGCTGCATCATCGCTCACGAGATTGCCGAGGAGATCGGTTGCCCGAGTTTCGTGGCCGACCCTGGTGTGGTCGATGAGTTGGCTCCCGAGGCCAAGATTTCTGGTTCTCCGCTGCTGCCGCGCTACTGCATTTGGCATGCGCTCAACCAGAAGGCCATTGCCCGCCGCTATGCCAAGGACCATGGTACACGCTATGAGGACCTCAACCTCATCGTCTGCCACCTCGGTGGCGGTATCTCCATCGCTGCCCACGACCATGGCGAGGCCATCGACGCCAACAACGCCCTCGACGGCGAGGGACCGTTCTCTCCCGAGCGCGCAGGATCCCTGCCCGCAGCAGACCTTATCCGTCTTTGCTTCTCTGGCCGCTACACGCAGGACCAGCTTGTCAAGAAGGTGAGCGGCGAGGCCGGTATCATCGCCCACCTCGGCACCAACGACATGCTGGAGGTGGAGAACTGGGTGCTGCATGGCGACAAGCACGCCGAGCTGATCCTCAATGCCATGATCTGGAATGTGGCCAAGTGTATTGCTGCCGAGGGCGCAGTGCTCAAGGGCAAGGTCGATGCCATCCTCCTCACGGGTGGTCTGGCACGCTCTCAGTATATTACTGACCACATCAAGGAGCGCGTAGAGTTCATCGCCCCTGTCACCATCTACCCGGGCCAGGACGAGATGAAGGCACTCACCGAGAATGCCCTTGCCGTGCTCCGCGGAGAGCGTCAGGCCATGGACTACGGCGAGGCCGCCAACAACGAAAACGACCTCTAAGTAAGGAAAGATATTATCAAGGGGTGGGGCAGCCAGACGGTTGCTCCACCCCTTTGTTTCTATTCTGGGGCAAGGGACAAGGCCCGCGGGTGAGAGCTCCACTTCTCACGGTCTTGCCACTCTTATAGAAAAATGTGCCAAACCCCATGATGAGAGTTTGGCACAAATAGATTCAACCTCGATCGGTTGTTAGAGTTTATTTCGTTTTGGGTAGGCGATTATCGCTTCACGACTTTCTTTCCACCGACGATATAGACACCCTTCTGCTGCTGGCTCAGCGTGCCACGCAGTTGCACTCCGTCGCGGCTATATACGCGCTCCGCCTTGTCAGCCTGCTGGCTGTCTGCCGTCGCACTATCGATACCGTCGCTGGTCAGCTCCTCGATATTCGGGGCAAAATCCTTCCACAGGTCAGCATTCTCATACTTTGTCTTGCTTCCGACCGGCACACGGAGTGTGCAGTCCACGGCGTTCGCTCCTCTGAAGAATGGGATCAGACCCAGCTCGATAGTAGCAGGGTCTGCGACGCGCACGGTGAGGCTGCTGAGGTTCTGGCACCATCCGAAGGCGAAGTCGCCGATGGAGGCCACGCCGTCTGGCAGGTCCACCGTAGTGAGTTTCGTGTTGCCGAAGAAGGCGTATGGGCCGAGATTCCGCAGGCTCTTCGGTGCGATATACTCCGGTGTGGTCTTTCCCTCCGGATACTGCATGAGCGTGTTCATCTCCTTGTCGTAGAGCACGCCGTCCACCGACGTGTAGTTGGGATTGCTCTTGGCCACATTGATGTCCGTGAGGCTCCAGCAGTCGTGGAATGCCGACTCGCCAATACTCTCCGTGCTGGCAGGTACGTCAAAGGTGGGTACGCCGCTGACACGGGCGAAGGCGAAGTCGCTGATCACCTTCAGCTTGTCGTGCAGAGGAAGGGAGGTGAGGTAGTCGTTGCCGCAGAAGGCATAGTCGCCCACCATCGTCACACTCTCGGGGATAGTATATGAGTCGTTGTCCTTGCCCGCAGGATATTGCACGAGCGTCGTCATGGCCTTGTTGTACAACACGCCCTCTACGGAGACGTAAGCCGTGTTGCCCTCTGCCATGTCGATTGCTGACAGCTTCTTGCAGTCGGCGAAGATACCGCCTCCGATGTTGGTCACCGTTGAGGGTATCGTGATGGTCTGCAGCTGCTCACAGGCGTTGAAAGCCGTCTCCTCGATGCTCTTCAGACCCTCTGACAACTGCACGGAGGACAGGTTGACGCAGCTTGCGAAGGCATTGTCGGAGATGGTCTCCACACTTGCCGGGATGCTGACCTCGCCGAGCGCCTCACATCCGCTGAAAGACCAGCGCCCGATATAGGTCAGGTAGGAGGGGAAGTCCACGCTAGCCAGGGCCACGCAGTCGGCGAAGGCGAATCCGCCGATGGTCTCCAGTTCCTCTGGCAGAGCGATGCTCTCCAGGCTGGTGCATCCCTCAAAGGCGCTTTCTCCTATCTTGGTGATGGTGCCGGGCAGTTCTGCTGACGTGATGGACAGACAGTAGGAGAAGGCGTTGTCGCCGATGGTCTCCATGCCAGCGGGCAGGCTGAGTGTCGTCATGTAGATGCAGTTGCAGAAGGCGTTGTTGCCGATGCTTGTCACGCCACTTCCGACGTTCACGGTCTCGATGCCCTCCTGATACTCCTGCCACGGTGCTGCGCCGTAGTCGTAGTTGGGCATGGCGCCGTTGCCGGTGATGGTCAGTTCCTTACTGGTCTCGTTGTAGTTCCAAGAGAGTGGTACCCGACTTCTGTGCCATGGCACAGGCAAGGTTCATCATCAGGACCAATGCCAGAGTAGTTTTTTTCCTCATATATTTTGTTTTTTAGATAAGTTGGGGAGATATTGGATTTATTTTGTGAATCACCCCCCCAGTTTGAAGGTGAGACACAATACGTTCTAGTCCAGGGTCGGTCTTCCGGCGTCTTTTCCGCCAGTGTTGCGCCCGTGGTTCATGAGCGGTTTGATTTGGAGGCAAAATTATACATAATATTCGGAATAACGGTGGTATTTTCCATAAAACTTTTAACTTTTTTCCGTTTTCTCCATTTTCTACCTGGTTTCACGTCAATAATCTGTGCTCAATTTGCATTTTCCCCACACCGCTTCTTTCTCCATCATGATGAAAAGATGCGGAATGGAAAGATTTTGGGAATGATATACCAGTTGGCCCATTATTAATATAGCAATAAATATTGAGAAAATCAAACTTTCCAATGATATCGTATGATATCTAAAGCTAAAGATCGCTAGAACATTTGGTTTGAGGCACAATGATCTATACTTTAGCCTGCGTAACGGTAAAGGACATACGATTATGATTGGATTGGAGAAATTTGACAACCTGATTTCCTTGATAACCTACTTCAAGGACAATGAAACCTGCAAGCGGTTCTTGAAAGAACAAAGATGGGGTGATGACGTGGTTTGCCCTTACTGCGGACACCACCACTGCCGCGCCCGCTCAAACGGACAGTTCCGTTGTCCGAACTGTCTGAACAATTTCTCCGTCCTTGTCGGAACAATCTTTGAGAACACCAAGATAGCCTTGGTGAAATGGTTCTCTGCGATGTACCTTATATCTTCCCATAAGAAAGGCATTTCCTCTCACCAACTGGCAAGGGATATCAGTGTCACCCAGAAAACGGCCTGGCATATTCTGCACAAGGTTCGTTCTCTTTACGGCCAAAACGACTCAATAGAATTGTCAGAAGATGTAGAATGTGACGAGGCTTATATCGGCGGTAATGAGAAAAACAAGCACGAAAGCAAGAAAACCGAGGGTACGCAAGGCCGTTCCTTAAAGACCAAGACCCCAGTTTTCGGAATGGCCCAGAGAAACGGCAACATTGTCGCATTGAAGACGCAAGACACCAAAGGCAGAACTTTGATGCCCATCATCAGACAATTTGTTAAGGAAGGCTCTCGCATCTATACAGATGAGTACATCGGCTACAACTCGCTCGTTGAAAGCGAATACAGCCATGCTGTTGTCAATCACGGAGCAAAACAATTCGTGGACGGCGACAAACACACCAACACCATTGAGGGCTTTTGGGCGCAATTGAAACGTGCCATCTTCGGCATCTACCACTTCGTTTCAGCAAAATATCTTCAAAGATATGTGGATGAAGCAGTGTTCCGCTATAATTCAAGGGAACAGTCCGAAAGTTACCGTTTCAAGACAATGTTCCATCGCTCAATCGGCATTTTTCGTTATGCTGATGTGAAAAATATTGGATAAGGGGTTGATTTTTGTTATTCGCTTTACTAAAATTAAGTATATAAATTACCAATATGAACAATACTACCAAAAAAGCAATGACAAGTGATAAAGTTGTAGCATATTATACATCGCAACTTGATGAATTATATAACAATATGCACAAAGACGATTTCACATGGTTAAAGAGATGGATTGCATTACAAATGATAACAACTCGTACAGGCGCAAACAAGAAGTTTAACCTTAATAGTCCAGAGAAAATATTTGCCTGTTTAGAAAAATGGATAGAAACCTCATCTGTTATCGGCCGTGAAGAATTAGATTAACAATATTGTTTAATTGTGCTTCTGATTCGAATTGATATATTTGCTTTTTATCTTGATTTAAAAGCCAATATTCAATTTGACCATCCTTATTTTTTAATTTCCCAATATAAAAAGTATACTTCGTAATATCATCGCCATCAAACGTTTGAAAATATCCAGCTTCCTTGTAAGAATCTGCAATTTCTTGAAGTATTTTCTGCAATTCTTCTTTTTTATTCATAATAGATGGAATTTTATTGTGTGGCGCAAAAATATGAAAAATCACTGAGTCGGCCAAATAATATCTGCAATTCTTTTTCATTAGCATAAAATATGCTATCTTTGCCGATGTAAACATCAAAAATGATTTGCCTATGTAACATACTTTATCAAAAGACATAAGATAAAAAGCGTTAGCTTGTACATTCTTGTCTCCTAAAAATCGCCAAATTTAAAAGGATTCTATCAAGAAATGACAAGGTAATGCCTGCGCTCATAGCGTGGGCCTTTACTTGTTGTATTTGATAGATTGGTGTTTGGCGATACCAAAGGAGACAATACAAAACAAGTAGATAGTCCACGTTTTTTATTGTCTGTTCTTCAGGTTATTGGACTATGCAATAAGACACAAATTACCATAACTTAAATAAAAACAGATATGAAAAGAAATATAATTGGCATCATGCTCATAGGTTGCATCGCCTTTTCATCTTGCAGCACTGTAAACTATATCAATACAGCCGAGTTGAAAACAAATTACGAGAAGAAAATCCATAATACAACATTCTTAGGCAGGGTGCTATTCAAGACAGACAAGAAGAAAAAAGACACTTACGATAATGTAAAGGTGTATATGAACGAATCCGAGGTTGGGAAGGACTTTGAAGTCGTTGCTTTTGGCTCATACACACCGATAATAATACCATTGCTAAGACCTGAACGGCCGAGGGTTGAAAAATACCTGTTATGGAAAGCTGCACGTAAAGCACGGAAATTAGGTGCAAACGGTGCAATCATTGATAATAAGAATGATTTCCGTGTCATCAAGGTAAAATAACAGACCAATACTCTAAATATCGGAATGCTACTCAACTGAGTAGCATTTTTTATTGTATATTGTTTTACGCTGGGTCATCAGGTATATCATTCCCAAGATTTTTTATAAATATTTGCTGACTATAAAATAAAACCGTATCTTTGTCGGCAAATAGCGAACGAAACAAAACCATTTATCAAACAAAATCAAACAGGATTATGAAGAAATGTTACGCAACCCTGCTGCTCGCCGCACTCTGCTCGACGGCTACGCTGGCACAGCAGCAAGACTCGCTCATCACGCAACCCGCAGCGGGCGAGACCATCAACCTCTATCGTACGACGACGGGCTATGAGTCGGTGTATTATTATGCTGTGGACCACCAGAGCACGGGCGACTGGCAGCGGATGGTGTTCGGTGAAGATGGCGCGGTCTATCTGGAGAACCCCATCAACTCCATCTACACGCAGACCTGGATCAAGGGTTATCGCACGGAGGGTGACACCATTGCCTTCCAGCTTCCCCAGGCCATCTTCTCCGAGGAGGACGTCTTCTCTGGTGATACACGCTACGGATACTTGGAGCGCGTGCGCCCAGGAGAGCGAAACGGCAAGCAGACGCTCGTTCCCAACGAGGATCCCGCCGACCAGGTGCTCAAGTATGTATGGCATGGCGATTCACTCAAGATGGTGCTCCCCGAGGGCGAGTTGATTGGCATGTGCCTTGCCAGCGGATCATGGACGAGCTATGCCGAGGCCACCTACAAGGGTGTGCGCATGGACAACAACACAATGGTACCGCCGGCAAGTGCTACGGTCAACGACGGTCTGATGCTCTATATGGATATGGAGGGGCAGTCGCAGCTCTATCCCGTGCGCTATGCCCTCGATGGCAGCGATGTCTATCTGGGCGACCTCTCGGCCAACGTGAAGGGCTACTGGATTAAGGGAACGATGGACGGCACGACCGTCACCTTCCCCGCCACCTCCTTCGTCGGCATCGACACCCTGACGGCATGCTATGTCTATGCCTCTTCTGCCGTGGTGGGCAAGGGCAAGGACGAGATGGGTACCGAGTTTGACAAGGCTTGCTTCTCTGGCGACCCCCTCGTCTTCACCTATGATGCTGACAACAATTCCCTTTCCACCAAGGGCATCCTCATGGTCCACAAGAGCATGGACGACGACCGCAGCACCAACATCTTCGATGCCTACCGCTATGCTCTCATCAGCCGTTGGGACAAGAAGCCCGCAGCCCCCATGCCGCCGAAGCTCACGGCCTACCAGCCCTACGACCCGAACCCATGGGGAGGCCCGGGCGGTCTGCAGTACTCGCTGAGCTACTACTCTGCCGACTTCAACTATCTCGACCCGTCTTGCCTCTACTACAATCTTTATATCGATGGCGAGGTGGTCACGTTCTCGCCAGACGACTATGCCAACCTGACGGAGGAGATGACCGACGTGCCCTATGCCTTCACCGATGGCTACGAGTTCTATAAGTATGATGAGAACGACCGCACCATCTATTTCTACAAGGAGGTGAAGGAGAAGATCGGTATGGAGGCCTTCTATATCGACGGCGACGTACGTCTCGGATCGGGCGTGGCGGAGTATTATCCCAACGGTGTGCCCGACGGCATCGATATCTCCGAGGCTTCCATGAAGCAGATTGAGCGTGTGGAGTATCGTGACCTCTCTGGCCGTGTGGTCAGTCGCCCGGCAAAGGGTATCTTCGTCCGCACCATTACCTACTCCGACGGTAGCCGTGCTACGCGCAAGGTCGTGAAGTAAGTTTCAAACTTCCGCAAAGTGTATCGTTCGCACACTTTGCGGAAGTTGTCGGTGTTTTGGGCGTGGTTGACGTCCGATAAAATGACAGTCTATGATACCTCGATCCATGCTTGCTCATCGTCTTTCCCAGGATGAGATCAAGGAGATCTGTGTGCTTGCCCATGGGAAGCACAACGATCATCTTAAGGAGCAACTATACCAATTGACCCTTGACGACGATCGTCGTGTGGCTGTCAATGCGCTTTGGGCGTTGACCCATTTCGCTTCCTCGGACTACGAGTGGCTCTATGCCAAGCGCCATCATCTGATAGACCGTTGCATCGTGGGGCAGGATGCGACCAAGCTTCGGTTGTTGCTCGCCCTTCTCCTTCGTCAGCCATTTGGCAAAGAAGGCATCCGTACAGACTTTATGGACTATTGCTTAGTGCGAATCGCCGACTCGAAGTCGGCCTATGCCGTCAGGGCTCAGTGTATCAAACTTGCTTATGAGCAGATGCGCTATTGGCCCGAACTGCTCGGCGAACTACGCCAAGTCCTCGACATGATCAGTTGCGAACCGTTGTCGCCAGGACTTCGGTCGGCTTGGAAACAGGTGATAAAGAAAATAAATGCCGCCCAGTGACATCTATCAGTGGGAATAGTCGATGATACATCGGGCGCACAAATGAAAACTCCCTATGGCAGGCGGCCTTTGGCCGTCAGTCATAGGGAGTTCTATTTTCCAATCTATTCCATGAGCAGTACGCTCACGCATTACTTACACGTCGATTTTTATCTTCTTGGAAGCTGATGCAAACTTCATGGCTGCTTTCAGGAATCGCTGCTTCTGCTCCTTGGTGAAGTTGGGGGCAAGTTTCTGACATTTCTCCGATGTGGCCTGCAGTTCCTCGCTCAGCTCCGTCATCTCCTTGGAGGCGGCCTCAAACTCGGAGGATCCGGGCTTGGCGGCGTTGAGCTTGTCGATGATGGCGGCATACTGGTCGGCATACTGCTCGAAGGCGGCTACGAGCGATTCGGCGTCGTTCTCGTCTATCTTCACTTTCTCAGGTGCTGCGGCCTCGGTGGTCGTGGTGTCCGTCGTGGTTGCATCCTGCTTGCTGCTGCTTTGGCCACAGGATGTGAAGAGAAGGGCAGAGAGGGTGAGGGTGAATAATAGTTTTTTGTTCATAATAGGGTAGTGATTGGTGAATGTTGCGATAGGGTGTGGTTACATCCAGAAGGTGTAGTGTCCCTCTTGGTCGGCGAAGAAATAGGATCCTTCCTTCGTGAACTTGATGCGGTACACGTCATACTTCGAGGCCTTGAGGGCATCCTTTAGTTTCTGGGGCACGTTGCCGAGAAACTTGTATCCGTTCTCGAAGCAGAGCACGCAGGCGTCGTTGGTCAAGTGAGTAGCCCACAGCTGTCCGTGAGTCTCGATGCCTTCCTTGATCCAGTCGTCCATATCCGTGCTGGAAGAGGCGACGTGGTCGGTGGAGACGGCAATCCAGTCTCCGTCGTCGTTGAACGTCACGGAGGTGATGGTCTCTTCGGCCTCGTTCCACTGGCGGAGCTTGCTCTCCAGTTCAGACGGGATGTTGGACCATTGGCAGCCGTTCTTTCCTACGAGGATGAGCCATTCGCCGTCCTCGGTCAGCTGCACGTCGTCGATGTAGTCGTCATCGTCGTGATACTTTTCGAGCGCGTCGGCCAGGGCCTGTGGGATGCCGGCCGTATAGGCATAGTCGTTCTTTCCGTTGAGGGCGAGGTCGCCTCCGGTGTCGGTGATGGCCACGTTGCGGCAGCCCCCCCATTCGGAGATGTTCTGCTTGATGTAGTTACGGCCACGAGAGTTTTGGGCAAAGAGGGAGACGGTGAAGACCGTCATCAATGCCATTATGAATGCTGCTCTTCTCATACGCATGGTGAGTCGTCTTTTGTTATCTGATATTGTTCGTTTTTTATCGTTTCTTGCCCGCACGGCATGGTTCGACCGTGCGCCGTGTCGGTGGTTTCCTGCCATGGACGTTTCGCGTCTGTGGGTTGGAGTGAAAACTAATCGACACGACAAAGTTACTAATAAATTCCGAAAATCACAAATATTTTATAAGAAATATTCCTACTCCGTTCGATTTTCCCCTTATATCATTCTGCTTTCGTGTGAAATGCAATTGACTTTGCTCTTCTGGTTGCGATATAAAGGCACGACGAGAACTATTTGCTGAATATTTCGTCAAATTGTAACTTCGTGAAAATATAGTATAAGTTTTTGTCATGATCGTCCACGGCATCTGAGCCTCTTCCGTGATGGTAGGAGATGCGGGTGGGGAAGGGGTGAAACCATCCGTCAATTTCCATGGGGACAGATGTGGCGCTGTGTGGTGCAATGGCCTTGACGTAGGTTGTCTTGTCGTCTGGAGTTCCATACTGATAGTTCTTCCGGCAAAGATAATATTCTTCGTCGGTATTATTGAAGACGTATTTTCCGAATAGTTCCTTTCCTATGTTTCCGTTGATGGCATAGCATGTGTAGTGGCCGTTGGGGGTGGGGTCCTCAATATGATAGTAGGTCGGGATGACGAGTTTGAGTGCCAAGCCAAGCGCAAATCCCAGCATTGGGCCAACTATGATGCTGGCGCCGATGCAGATGCCCCAAGTTGCTCTCTTGTATTTTTCGTCTTGCCCTACGATCTTTACATCGGGGTCTGCGCTGCCATCATTGTTTCGTAAACCAGCTCCCGTTGCGGTTGTTCGCCTGACCTTCTTGTAAATGAAAATGAAAAAGAGGATGCTCGCGAGGGCCATAAACCACCCGAAAAGCGCAAAAGACGTAATCTCCATGTTCTTGTTTTTTTAGATGTTGTTATGAGTATGTGCTGCCGAGGTGCCAGTTATCTTATGCAAAGATGATACAAGCCGAGTGCAGAACGTCAAGCTTGCTTGTTCGTTATGCCGAGGTGCCAGTTATTTTATGCAAAGTTACTGAAAAAAATCATCCAGTTGCAAATTTTAGACAAAAAAATACTTGATTCGGTAAAGATGTAGGAAAAGCTGTCTGTCTCTTGGTGTTTTTTCTCGTTTTGGTAAGCATAGTTTTGGCTCATTTGGATTAATGGAAATGTGGTTGTCGCCTGTAGTGGGAGAAAGAGGGTGATAACCCTTCCTAACTGCCCCTAAAAATGAATATAACTTCATCGGCCTACGAAGTTAACTTCATTGGCCTACGAAGTTATATTCATAGGGCTACGAAGTTAACTTCATTTTTTACCCCACTTTTGAGCCTATTCGAGTGCGGTGGTCCTGTTGCCTGGCTTGCATGAGAAATTTGCTTGTTCGCGTGCGGCTTTCCGTCCCGAACCCATCCCGAGACCATCCCGAAGGATGGGCGATGGGTTTTTGGCCTCCCCCAAGAGGGCAGGAGGGGGTGCTCATACCCGCAACGGCCACTTTCGCCTTTCCTACGCTATATATATAATAAGGAGAAAATAGCTTCCCAGTCGTAAGAGACTCTTGTTTCCGTCCGTCTCGCCCCATTTCCTCTGTTCTCCTGCCCTTGTTTCGCCCCTTTAAGGCATCGTTTTCCCACGATATGGCCCCGTTTTGCCTCCCAGGCCGCCTCCATGACAAGGTGGTCGTGTTCCCTGAATATCCCCTTTTTCCTGCCTTTTCCCCAAAAATACCCAGTTTTTACCCTTGTTTTGTAAAATAACGCGAAAAACTACCAGCTTTCGCAAACTTTTCTTTCGAAACATTTGGAGGGTATTAAAAAACGCCGTACCTTTGCACCCGCTTTTCCGAACAAAGCATACGCCGAGAAAAGGAGAGCGATAAAGATAAGCGATCTTTGAAGAGATTTACATAAGACAGAGAGTAGTACAAGAAGCGGATGCTTCCGGTCATTTTGGCTAGGTCGCATCCGGGTAAAGAAGAAGAGCCGTCCATTTTTTTTTGGAACAGGTGCTTTGAGCCCAATCTTCGGTACATCTGGATGAGCGTCCTTGAGAACAGAGACAAAGTCTTTCCCTTTTCGTAAGGGAAGTCAAACGGATATTTTACAATGGAGAGTTTGATCCTGGCTCAGGATGAACGCTAGCTACAGGCTTAACACATGCAAGT
>OICM01000053.1_pt1 | contig 50947 bp, 35 predicted proteins | sample 1581311 | NCBI WGS metagenome assembly OICM01 (sample SAMEA3882539, study PRJEB24775) | human gut metagenome | biome: human-associated habitat; feature: intestine environment; material: feces | place: Netherlands | collected 2009/2010 | reverse complement strand
GCTATTGAGTGTGTTTCTTGATTATAGTTGTTCAAATTCAACTTGCAATTTACCGTACAAATAATTCTGGCGGGTATTCGACTGCCGTCACCAATTATGATGGTGAAGACAATACGGAAAGTTTGGGCAAACGTTCCATTGCCATGGGGACGAAGGCGCGTACAACGTCTGATTCGGAAGATTCGTTTGCCATCGGTAACTATTCCAGCGTGGATGGCGCTAAATCCATTGCTATGGGTGTCGATACGGCAATTACCGGAGATCGCAATGTGACGCAGGGTAACGGCGTCAAGGTAACCGGCTCGGATAACATTATTCAGGGCAACAATGCGAATATTACGGGCAAGCAGAACATTGTGCAGGGTTCCGGAAATACGATTTCGGATTCGGCTTCCACAAGCGGTTCGACAAGCAGTATCATCCAGGGCAATAACAATACGATTACGGGCAGCATCAACCATGTCCGTGGATCAAGCAATACGGTAGTCGGCAATTCCAACACCGTTGATTCCCATGGTGGTATAGTATACGGCAGTCAAAATATCGCCATCGGTGATGAAGTGACAATCGGCTCAGATTCCCGTTCTATTGACGCAGCAACGGCTGTTGGTTACAAGTCCAAAATCACTGCGGACGGCGGTGTCGCGCTGGGTAATAATTCCATTGCATCCGTTGCCAAGGACGTAGCCGGCTATGATCCGACGACAGGTGCGGCTTCCACCAGCAGCAGCGCAGCTTGGAAATCAACCCGTGGTGCTGTTTCCGTAAGCAGTGGCAGCAATGATTCCCGTCAAATCGTCGGAGTGGCAGCTGGTACGAATGATACGGATGCTGTCAACGTCGCCCAGTTGAAATCAGTTGACCTGAAGCATACAGAAGTCACGGTAGAAGGTGGCAAAACGGCAAATACGTCTTCTTACACCGGCGATAAACTGCAGGTGAAAAAGAGTGTTGGCACCAACGGACAGGATATTTATGACCTGCAATTATCCGACAAGGTGGCTACCAAGGACGACGGCCTGAAGTTCAAGGGCGATGATGCGACGGTCATCAATAAGAAACTGAATGAACAGCTCGATATCGTCGGCGGGGCGACGGGTACATTGACGGATGGCAACATCGGCGTCAACAGCACGTCGGACGGCAAGCTGAAGATCCAGCTGAACAAGGATGTCAACCTGACCGATGACGGTTCTGTCACGATTGGTGAAATGAAACTGGCCAAGCAGGCCGGCGGCGGGGCCAACACGGGCACAGGCCATTACCTGACGGGCCTGGACAACAAGGACTGGGATAGCACCAACATTGCATCCGGCCGGGCGGCTACGGAAGATCAGCTGAAGGCAGTGGCCGACAGCGATAAATTTGTGACCGGCGGTACGGTTACGTATGCGGACAACGGGACCGGTACGGGTTCCCTGACGGTTGCAAACGGCACGGCCGCTTCCGTGACGGGGCTGCACGATTATTATGTGACGAGCGCCACGGTCAGCGATGACGGCAAGACCCTCACGATGACCCGCAACGATGCGCAGACCTTTACGGTGAACCTGCAGAACGTCCTGAACCAGGATTATCGTCTGGTGAAGAATCCGAATACGACGGATGGTAAATATACGGTCAGTGATGACGGCACCATTGACCTGACGGTTTCCAACAAGGCCGGCAGCAGTGAGACTGTAACTCTGTCCGGCATTGCCACGAAGAATGATGGCCTGAAGTTTGCCGGTGACGATAATCAGGTCATCAGCAAGAAGCTCGGTGAAACCCTCGAAATCATCGGCGGTGCCACGGGTACGCTGACGGACGGCAATATCGGCGTCAACAAGACGACGGACGGCAAACTGAAGATCCAGCTGAACAAGGACGTGGACCTGACGGGTGCCGGTTCGCTGACCATTGGCAATATCAAACTGGCTAAGCAGGCCGGCGGCGGGGCGAATAATTCCGAAGGGCATTACTTGACGGGCCTCGATAACAAGAACTGGGACAGCAGCAATATCGCATCCGGCCGGGCCGCTACGGAAGACCAGCTGAAGGCAGTGGCCGACAGCGATAAATATGTGACCGGCGGTACGGTTACGTATGCGGACAATGGTACCGGTACGGGTTCCCTGACGGTAGAAAACGGCACGGCCGCTTCCGTGACGGGGCTGCACGATTATTACGTGACGAGCGCCACGGTCAGCGATGACGGCAAGACCCTCACGATGACCCGCAACGATGCGCAGACCTTTACGGTCAACCTGCAGAACGTCCTGAACAAGGACTACCGTCTGGTGAAGAATCCGGCTGCCGGGTCAAACGGCGTCTATACGGTGAGCGATGACGGCACGATGAACCTGACTGTTGCCAATGCGGCCGGACAGAGCGAACAGGTAACGCTTTCCGGTATTGCCACGAAGAATGACGGCCTGAAGTTCAAGGGCGACGATACCACGGTCATTTCCAAGAAACTCGGAGAAACGCTGGAAATCACGGGCGGTGCCACGGGTACCCTGACGGACGGCAATATCGGCGTCAACAGCCATGACGGCGCGCTGAAGATCCAGCTGAACAAGGACGTGGACCTGACAGGTACCGGTTCGCTGACCATTGGCAATATCAAACTGGCCAAGCAGGCCGGCGGCGGTGCCAATACGGCGGACGGCCATTACCTGACGGGCCTGGACAATAAACTCTGGAACAAGGATAATATTGCTTCCGGCCGGGCCGCTACGGAAGACCAGTTGAAAGAAGTAGATTCGCATCATACGAAAGTATTGGCAGGAAGCCATGTAACAGTGACTCCGGGCACCGATGCAACTACGGGTGCACCTACCTATACGGTCAATGCGGACCTGACGGGCCTCGGCGGCATGAGCGGTTTCAAGGTCCAGGAGAACGGCGACGCCGCGCACGAAGTGACGATTTCCGACGGCAAAGTCGTTGATTTCAAGGACAGCGAAAACCTGGAAGCTACCGTAGTCGCTAAACCAGACGGCACGGGTGCCAACGTAACGTATGACCTGAAGAACAACATCACCATCAACGGCAAGGATGGTGCCGACGGCCATATCGGCGTCAACGGCCAGGATGGCAAGGATGGCCAGGACGGCAAGGACGCGGTCGCCATCGACGGCAAGGATGGTCATGAAGGCCACATCGGTCTCCATGGCAAGGACGGCGTGGACGGTCAGGACGGCAAGGATGCCACGGCCGATATCATCACGCACTTCGGCCCGAAGACCCTGAACCCTGACAAGAACGTGACATTCAGTAACGGCAATGTCATGGCAACCCGTCTGTATTACACCGACCAGGACGGCAAGGGCCATGAAGTCGCCACCATGGACGACGGCCAGGTTTATGCCGGTGATGATGGCCAGACCGATTCGACGAAGGTCATCAAGAAGTACCTGAACGAACAGCTCGACATCGTGGGTGGCGCTACGGGTACCCTGACGGACGGCAATATCGGCGTCAACAATGTGGACGGCAAGCTGAAAGTCCAGCTGAACAAGGACGTGAATTTGACGGACGCTGGTTCTGTCACCATCGGCACGATGAAGCTGGCCAAGCAGGCCGGCGGCGGCGCCAATACGGCGGACGGCCATTATCTGACCGGCCTCGACAACACGGCCTGGAACAAGGACAGCATTGCATCCGGCCGGGCGGCGACGGAAGATCAGCTGAAGGCAGTGGCCGACAGCGACAAATACGTGACCGGCGGTACGGCCACGTACCAGGACAACGGGACCGGATCTGCTTCCCTGACGGTTGCAAACGGTACGGCTGCTTCCGTAACGGGACTGCACGATTACTATGTGACGAGCGCTTCCGTAAGCAATGACGGCAAGACGATCACCATGACGCGCAATGATTCCCAGACATTCTCTGTGGATCTGACCAATGTCCTGAACCAGGATTACCGTTTGGTGAAGAATCCGAATACGACGGACGGGAAATATACGGTCAGCGACGACGGCACGATTGACCTGACGGTCTCCAACAAGGCCGGCAGTACGGAAACGGTAACGCTTTCCGGCATTGCCACGAAGAATGACGGTCTGAAGTTCAAAGGGGACGACAGCACCGTGATTTCCAAGAAATTGGGCGAACAGCTCGAAATCATCGGCGGTGCGACGGGTACCCTGACGGACGGCAATATCGGCGTCAACAATGTGGACGGCAAGCTGAAGATCCAGCTGAACAAGGACGTGGATCTGACAGGTACGGGTTCGCTGACCATTGGCAATATCAAGCTGGCCAAGCAGGCCGGCGGCGGCGCCAATACGGCGGACGGCCATTACCTGACGGGCCTGGATAACACGGCCTGGAACAAGGACAGCATTGCTTCCGGCCGGGCAGCAACGGAAGACCAGCTGAAAGCCGTGGATTCGCATCATACGAAAGTATTGGCAGGTAACCATGTAACGGTAACGCCGGGCACGGATGCGGACGGAGCGGCTACCTATACGGTCAGTGCAGACCTGACCGGCCTGGGCGGGATGAATTCCTTCAAGGTCCAGGGGAACAGCAATGCTTCCAGCGAAGTTGAAATTTCCGATGGCAAGATCGTGGACTTCAAGGACAGCAGCAACCTGACCGCGACCATCAAGAAGAAGACGGACAACACGGGCGTAGAAGTCCAGTATAACCTGAAGGACAACATCACCATCAACGGCAAGGATGGCCAGGACGGCCATATCGGCGTCAACGGGTCGGATGGCAAGGATGGCCAGGACGGCAAGGATGCGGTCGCCATCGACGGTAAGGACGGCCATGAAGGCCATATCGGGATCCATGGCAAGGACGGCGAGAACGGTGCCGACGGGAAGGATGCCTATAGTGACATCACCACCCATTACGGCCCGGCTACGCTGAATCCGAATAAGAACGTGACCCTGAACAACGGTACGGTGGCTGCAACCCGTATCCACTATGTGGATCAGGACAACAAGGAACACGAAGTCGCCACCATGGACGACGGCCTCAAATTCGGCGCCAACAGCGGTACGCCGAATCCGGCTTCGAACCTGCTGAACACTACGGTGAACGTACTGGGCGGCGGCACCAAGGACGATGACCAGTACAGCGGCAAGAACCTGAAGACGGTCATCTCCCAGGATACGGACGGCAATACCACCATCAACGTCCTCATGGATAAGGATATTACCGGGGACAGCGTCACGGTGGGTGAAAAAGGGGAACCGGGCGTACCGGGCAAGGACGGCACTATCGGCGTCAATGGTAAAGATGGCTCCGCCGTCGTCATCCACGGCAAGGACGGCAGCATCGGCATGACGGGACCTGCCGGCAAAGACGGTATCGACGGCAAGAGTGCTGAACTGACCCTGCGTCCGGGCATCGGCGACCCGAGCCTGAATCCGGAAAAGAACCTGACCGTAACCCAGAGCGGCCAGTCCGTGGAAAAACTGACCCGCATCATCTACGAAGATGAAAAGGGAGAACATCAGGTAGCGACCATGGACGACGGCCAGAAATATGCCGGCGACGACGGACAGTCCGATACGTCGAAAGTCATCAAGAAGTACCTGAACGAGCAGCTCGACATCGTCGGCGGTGCTACGGGTACGCTGACGGATAACAACATCGGCGTCAACAATGTGGACGGCAAGCTGAAGGTCCAGCTGAACAAGGATGTGGACCTGACCGATGCAGGTTCCGTAAAGATGGGGAACAACACCATCAACAACACGGGTCTCACCATCAGCGGCGGGCCGGTCTTCACGACGACGAACATCAGCGCGGGCGGCCAGCAGATCCACAACGTCGTGGCCGGCACGGCCGATACGGATGCCGTCAATGTGAAGCAGCTGAAAGACAGCCGCACCATCGTGGCAGCAGGTGAACACGTAACGGTCAGCCACACCACGAATACCGAAACCGGTGCCACCACCTATACGGTGAATGCGGACCTGACCGGCCTGGGCGGCATGGATGGTTTCAAGGTCCAGGAAAACAGCGATGCTACGCACCAAGTGAATATTACCGACGGCAAGGTCGTCGACTTCAAGGACAGCGATAACCTGAAGGCCACCGTGAAGGCTAAGGACGACGGCACGGGCGCCGAAGTGACCTTTGACCTGAAAGAAAATATCAATGTCGGCGGCAAGGACGGTAAGGACGGCCATATCGGCGTAGCCGGCAAGGATGGCCAGGATGGCAAGAATGCCGTTGCCATTGACGGCAAGGACGGCAACGAAGGTCATATCGGCCTGAACGGCAAGGACGGCGAAAAGGGCGCGGACGGCAAGAATGCTACGGCCGACATCATTACGCACTTCGGACCGGCCAGCCTGAACGACGCCAAGAACGTAACGTATAACGGCAGCCCGGCCATGACGCGTATCCATTACGTCGATCAGAATGGCTACGAACACGAAGTGGCCACCATGGACGACGGCCAGATTTACGGCGGCGATACGGGTACGGACGTCAAGCGCTACCTGAATGAAAAAGTCAATATCAAAGGCGGCGTGACCGATCAGTCGAAACTCAGTGATGCCGACAACATCGGTGTCATTGCCAACGGGACGGATACGCTGACCCTGCGCCTCAACAAGGATATCGGCGGTTTGAACAGCGTGACGACGGGCGATACGGTCATCAATAACAATGGCCTGACCATCAACAATGGCCCGACCATCACGAAGACCAATGTCGACATCCATAACCAGCAGATCCACAACGTGACGGCCGGTACGGAATTGACCGACGTCGTCAACGTATCCCAGCTTAATGCCGTCGACGCCAAGCACACGAAAGTGACGGTGGAAGGCGGTACGGCAGCCGGTACGACGGATTATGCCGGAACGAAACTGCAGGCCAAGCAGACGACCGGCACGGACGGCGAGACCATTTACGACCTGAAGCTGGCGGATAACATCGCTACGACCGATGACGGTCTGAAGTTCAAGGGCGACGATGCCACGGTCATCAGCAAGAAGCTGAATGAACAGCTCGATATCATCGGCGGCGCTACGGGCACCCTGACCGATGGCAACATCGGCGTCAACAGCACGACGGACGGCAAGCTGAAGATCCAGCTGAACAAGGATGTGGACCTGACGGGTACCGGTTCGCTGACCATTGGCAGCATCAAGCTGGCCAAGCAGGCCGGCGGCGGCGCGAACCCCGATGCAGGGCACTACCTGAACGGCCTGGATAACAAGGCCTGGAACAAGGACAGCATCGCCTCCGGACGGGCCGCCACGGAAGATCAGCTGCAGGCAGTCGCCAAAAGCGTTTCCGGCGCCCATACGAAAGTCACTGTCGAAGGCGGTACGGAAGCCGGCACGACCGATTACACAGGGGACAACCTGAAACTCAAGGTGACGACCGATACAGCGGGTGCCAATGTATACGACCTGAAGCTCGGTGATTCCATCACCATCGGCGGCAAGGACGGCAAGGACGGCCATATCGGCGTAGCCGGTAAGGACGGACAGCCTGGCAAGGATGCCGTCGCCATCGACGGCAAGGACGGCAACGAAGGCCATATCGGCCTGAACGGCAAGGACGGCGAAAAGGGTGCGGACGGCAAGAATGCGACGGCCGACATCATTACGCACTTCGGACCGGCCAGCCTGAACGACGCCAAGAACGTAACGTATAACGGCAACCCGGCCATGACGCGTATCCACTATGTGGACCAGAACGGCTTCGAACACGAAGTGGCCACCATGGACGACGGCCAGAAGTATGCTGGCGACGACGGTCAGACCAGCACGGATAAGGTCATCAAGAAGTACCTGAACGAGCAGCTCGACATCATCGGCGGAGCGAACGCGGACAACCTGACGGATAACAACATCGGCGTCAACAATGTGGACGGCAAGCTGAAAGTCCAGCTCGCCCAGGATATCGACCTGACGGAAAACGGGTCCGTGACGATTGGCACCATCAACCTGTCCAAACAGGAAATCAAGAACTCGAAAGATGAATCCGAAACGGGCCATTACCTGACCGGCCTTGACAACAAGACCTGGAATCCGGAAACCAATGGCTATGTATCGGGACGGGCCGCCACGGAAGACCAGCTGAAAGCCGTTGCCGATACCGCGGCAGGCGCCCATACGAAAGTGACCGTCGAAGGCGGCACGGAAGCCGGCACGACAGAGTATACGGGCAGCAACCTGCAGCTCAAAGTGACGACGGACAGCACGACCGGTGCCAACACCTACGACCTGAAGCTCAGTGATTCCATCACCATCGGCGGCAAGGACGGGAAGGACGGCCATATCGGCGTAGCCGGTAAGGACGGCCAGCCTGGCAAGGATGCGGTCGCTATCGATGGCAAGGATGGCAATGAAGGCCATATCGGCCTGAAGGGCAAAGACGGCGAAAACGGGACGGATGGTCTGGATGCCTACAGTGACATCACCACCCATTACGGACCAGTCACGCTGAATCCGGACAAGAACGTAACCCTGACGAATGGAACGGAAGCCGCCACCCGCCTGCACTATACGGATCAGGACGGCAAGCATCACGAAGTGGCCACCATGGATGACGGCCAGGTCTACGGCGGCGATGCCGGTACGGACGTGAAACGCTACCTGAATGAAAAGGTCAACATCAAGGGCGGCGTTTCCGATGAGTCGGAACTGAGTGAAGCCGACAACATCGGCGTGGTTGCCGACGGTACGGATACGCTGAAAATCCGTCTGGCAAAAGACCTCAAGGGCCTTGACTCCGTCCGCATTGGCGGTTCGAAGAGCACCGATGGCAGCTGGACGGGCGGCATCTATATTGCCAACCAGACCGTACAGAACACCAAGGGCGGCAGCGAAGCCGGAAACTATATCACGGGCCTTGACAACAAGACCTGGAACCCGGCAGAAAACGGCATCGTCAGCGGCCGCGGCGCTACGGAAGATCAGCTGAAGATCGTCCAGGATTCCATTACCAACGTCGACCAGGGCGGCGGCTTCGGCCTCAAGGCAGAAGACAACAACACGGTCATGAAAGACCTTGGCCAGACCGTTACGGTGAAGGGCGATGGCACGAACATCGAAACGAAGGTTGACGGCGGCGCCATCGAAGTGGCCCTGAAACGGGATATCAACGTAGATTCCGTGACCATCGGCGAAAACACGGGCATCAAGCTCGGCGGCGATGGCCTGAGCCTCGGCGATGGTACGACAAACCATCAGATTACCAACATGGCCAGCGGTGCCAGCAGCTATACTACGGACGGCAAGCCGGTCTACGATGTGGACACCAACGGTGCCAACATCGGCGACGTCAAGGCGATTGCCAACAGCGCGGCCGAGGGCGTCAAAGCCAAGAGCGGTAAGAACATCACCGTCGATACGGATAATAAGGTCAACCTGAATGACCATATCATCATGGGCGATGGCAATGGTACGCCGGGTAACGGCGATGCCTCCAAGCAGGTCGAAATCAGCGGCAATGATGCTTCCATCCGTGCCGGCAGCGGTGACAACAAGGTCGCTGTCGACGGTAAGAGCGGCAAGCTGGAAATCGGCGATAACGGCAATGGCCTCGTGGAGATTGGCGGCAATGTCAAGCTGGGACGTCAGGAAATCACGAACCGTGATTCTGCAGAACCGAACGCCGCAACCGGCAAGTACCTGACCGGCCTGGAAAACAAGAGCTGGGACAAGAATCACATTGTCAGCGGCAGAGCGGCTACGGAAGATCAACTGAAAGATGTTGATGACAGAATTTCCGGCGGCCGTAAGTTCCAAGGCGACGATGGTCAGGATGTCAGCGTCGGCCTCGGTGAGACCCTGAACCTGAAGGGCGGTGCCGATGCCACGAAACTTTCCGATAACAATATCGGCGTCGTCAAGGACGGCGAAAACGGCATGGCCATTAAGCTGTCGAAGGATATCACCGGCGTGAACAGCATCACCTTTAACAGCACCGTCGATAACAGCAAGCATGTAACCATCAGCGGGGACAAGGTCGATGTCGGCGGCAACAAGATCGTGAACGTCCATAAGGGCGATATCAGTCCGACTTCGACGGATGCCGTCAACGGCAGCCAGCTGTACCAGACCAACCAGGCGGTCAATAACATCGGTAATGCCGTGACCCGTCTGGGCGACCGCGTCGACCACGTCGGCGCCGGCGCAGCCGCGTTGGCAGCCCTGCATCCGCTGGACTTCGACCCGGACAGCAAGCTGGACTTCTCGGCCGGTTACGGCACGTACCGCGGCGCGGACGCCGTGGCTGTCGGCGCCTTCTACCGTCCGAACGAGGACACCCTGTTCAGCATCGGCGGCAGCATGGGCGGCGGCGAAAACATGGTCAATGCCGGCGTCACCTTCAAGCTGGACGGCCATAACCACGTATCCACGACGAAAGTGGCCATGGCGAAGGAAATCAAGGACCTGCGCCGTGAACTGGAATCCCTCAAATCGGCCCTGGCCGACACGGCATTCCATAAGAACATCGACAAGTCGAAACTGCAGCTCTTCCCGGATGTGCCGCAGAACCACTGGGCCTACCAGGAAGTGGCCGTCATGGCCGGCAACGGCCTCATCGTGGGTTACCCCGACGGCAATTTCGGCGGCGACCGTCCGATGACGCGTTACGAATTCGCAACCCTGCTGTACCGGGCTATGCTGAAGGGCGGCGTACTGTCGGATAAGATGCTGGCGGAATTCAGTCCGGAACTGGAACGCTTCACGGTCGATACGGTAGCCAAGGACAAGAACGGCAACCCGACCATCGAACGTGTCCGCCTGGCGAAGCACGACAAGCAGGACGTTGTAACGGTTGCACAGTAATTCGACGAACCCCAGGTATCCCCTTTCCCGCGTGGCCCGGAGCGTGACCGGCTCCGGGTCCGCAGCGGGATTGTGATGGAATAATTTGCGAAACCGGCTGTAATTGGTATAATAAGTAGAGTTATACCTGCAGCCGGTCTTTTTTTGCCGCTGCGGGGGAAATTTTGCGGAACAAAGGGAGGAATCCATCTTATGAATATTTTGGTAACCGGCGGTGCGGGCTACATCGGGTCCCATACGGTGCGGGCCCTGCAGCAGACGAAGGATCTGAAGCCGATTGTGTTCGACAACCTGTCGACGGGCCACGAGGAAGCGGTGCCGGACAGCGTGCAGCTCATTACGGGCGACATCCACGATGTGCCGTTCCTGAAGCATATCCTTGCGGATTACGAAATCGACGGCGTCATCCATTTCGCCGCGTCGAGCCTGGTAGGCGAATCCATGCAGGATCCGGCGAAATACTATTACAACAACGTGGAAGGCACGCTGCACCTGCTTATCGCCATGCACGAGGCGGGCGTGGACAATATCGTGTTCTCGTCCACGGCGGCGGTATACGGCGAACCGGCCAAGACGCCGATTGAGGAAGATTTCCCGACGGTGCCGACGAATGTGTACGGCCGCACGAAGCTGATGATCGAGACCATGATGAAGGACTTCACCATGGCGTACGACATGAAGTACGTGGCCCTGCGGTACTTTAACGCGGCGGGCGCGGCGCTGGACGGTACCATCGGCGAAGACCACAACCCGGAATCGCACCTGATTCCCCTGATTTTGAAGACCGCCCAGGGCGTGCGCGACCACATCTCCATTTTCGGGACGGACTATCCGACGCCGGACGGCACGTGCCTGCGCGACTACATCCATGTGCTGGACCTGGCCCAGGCCCATATTCTGGCCATGCGGCACCTGCTGAAGGGCGGAGAGAGCGGCGCCTTCAACCTGGGCAGCGAGAAGGGGTTCTCCGTGCGGGAGATCATCGGTATGGCCAAAAAGGTGACGGGCACGGACTTCACCGTGACGGAAGAGGCACGGCGCGCGGGCGACCCGGCCGTCCTCATCGCCTCGTCGGAAAAGATCCGCAAGGTGCTGGGCTGGAAGCCGGAGCACAGCTCGACGGAAGAGATCATCGCCAGCGCCTGGAAATGGCACCAGGGCCATCCCTACGGATACGCCAAATAAACAAGGGGTACGCGGTACCCTGATTCTCAGTGTTAGGAACTCGGATTCATGCAATTAACGGTAACGAACTTAGCAAAAGCCTTCGGCACGCACGAAATCTTCAAAGATGTCAGTTTCACCGTGGCCAAAGGCGAACATATCGGCCTGGTGGGCGTCAATGGCAGCGGCAAGACGACGCTGCTCAAATGCCTGCTGGACCCGGATTACGCCGACAGCGGCACCATCGCCTTTGAGGCGGGGCTGCAGGCCGGGTACGTGGAACAGGGCTTCGACCGCTTCGGGCCGGAGTCCGTGTGGGACTTCATGTTCCAGGCCAACCCGGAGATCCTGCAGCTGCGGGCCAGGCTGGCGGAACTGGAAAAGGCCTCCGCGTCGGGGGACCAGGAGGTACTCGACGCTTACGCCCGGGCCACACAGCGCTACGAATACCTGGACGGCTACAACTACGAGACGAACCTGAAAAAGGTCCTTTTCGGCCTGGCCTTTCCGGAATCCATGTGGCGGCAGCCGTCGGAAAGCCTGTCCGGCGGGCAGAAGACGCGCCTCATGCTGGCAGCGGCCCTCGTGAGCTCGCCGGACTTCTTCATCCTCGACGAACCGACGAACCATCTGGACATCCGCATGATGGAATGGCTGGAGCAGTACCTGCACGATTTCCGCGGCGGCCTGCTCGTGGTCAGCCACGACCGCGCCTTCCTGGACCATGTGGCGACGCGCATCCTCGAAATGGAGGGCGGCCGCCTGCAGTCCTTCCCGGGCAACTATTCCAAGTACCTGGTGGAAAAGGAAATCCAGGTCAAGACCGAAAAGGCGGCCTATGAGGCCCAGCAGGACTATATCGCCGAGCAGGAAGCCTATATCCGCCGCTTCAAGGCGGGCATCAAGAGTAAGATGGCCCGCGGCCGCCAGTCGCGCCTGGACCGGCTGGAACGCCTGGAAAAACCGGTGGAAAATGAAACCTTCACCCTGCGGCTGCCGAAGGCCACGGAGTGCGCCGAACGCGTCCTCGTCCTGGACCGCCTGCGCGCGGGCTACGGGGACAAGGTGCTCATCAAGGACACGAGCCTGGTGCTGCGCCGGGGCCAGAAGGTCGGCCTCATCGGGCCCAACGGCAGCGGCAAGACGACGCTGCTGCGCACCATCCTGGGCGAAGTGAAGGCCCTGGGCGGGGAAGCGAAGATTGGCAACCGCGTCCAGATCGGCTATTTCTCCCAGAGTTACGAACGGCTGGACCCCAACCAGACCATCTTCGATAATTTCCTGACCGAGTACGGGTTGACGGACGAACAGACACGGTCCCTCTTAGGGGGCATGATGTTCCACGGCGACGATGTCTACAAAGAGATCGGCACGCTGTCGGGCGGGCAGAAGGCGCGCCTTGTGCTGCTCAAGCTCGTCATGGACGGCGCCAATTTCCTGATTCTCGACGAACCGACGAACCATCTGGACATTCTGGCCCAGGAGACGGTGGAAGCGGCCCTGGAGGTTTTCGACGGCACGGTGCTCGTCGTCAGCCATGACCGCTATTTCATCAACGAAATCGTGGACCGCATCTGGGAAATCGAGGATTGCGAAATCCAGGATTACAAGGGCAACTACGAGTATTACCTGGCGGAGAAGGCGCGCCGCAGGCAGCTGACAGAGGCCGAACGGGCCGAAGAGGCCAAACGGGAGGCAGCCCGGGAAGCGAAGGCGGAGAAGGCCCGCGCCGAAGCGGACGCCAAAGCGCAGAAGGCCCTGGAGTGGGCCGAGGGAGCGGCGAAGCGGGAAGCGGCGGCAGCGGAAGCGAAAAAGAAGAAGCGCCATCTGAGCCCGGCGGAACTGCAGAAGCGCCTGGACGAGGTGGAAATGCACATCCGCGAGCAGGATGCCATGCTGAGCTACATCGACAAGCAGATCTCCATTCCCGAAAACCAGATGGACCTGGATTTGAGCCGGTCCCTGGCGGCGGAACGGGAAGAGACGTCGCAGAAACTGGACAAGTATATGCAGCAGTGGGAAGAACTGCTGGAAGAGCAGGACGAACAGGAAGAGGAATGAGCGGACAAGCCGCCGGGAGGGACGGATCATGCAGGACGAAGTACGGCCCGAATTCATGGCAATGGCCCTGGACGAGGCGGCGCAGGCGGCCCGGGCGGGGGAAGTCCCCGTGGGTGCCGTCATCGTGCGCGGCGGCGAAGTGATTGCCCGTGGCCACAATATGCGGGAACACTGGCTGGACGCCACGGCCCACGCCGAGGTGATCGCCATCCGGGAAGCCTGCCGGAAACTGCACAACTGGCGCCTGTCGGGCTGCACGCTCTACGTGACGGTGGAACCGTGCCCCATGTGCGCCGGCGCCATCTGGAACAGCCGCATCGACACGGTCGTCTTCGGCTGCCGGGATAACCGGGCCGGCGCCGTGGAATCCCTCTTCAACGTGCTCTCGCATCCTTCCCTGAACCATCGGCCCGTCGTCATCGGCGGCATCTGTGAAGAACAGTGCCGTGCCCTGATGCAGGACTTTTTCGCCCAGCGCAGGGAAGACTAAAAAACAAAACACAGCGCTCTGGCGCCGGCCCCGGCCCTTTCTTCGGAAAGGTGCGGGCCGGCGCTTTTTGTATATGGGGAGCGCAGGAGAATTGCTATTCATTTAACGTATAGTGATATTCGGGACTGATATTGTACAAATCACGCTCTGGATTGTATGATAAGAATGTAAACAGCGACCGGCTGCTATACTGAAAATGCAAAGGAAGACACAGCAGCACGGGATAAGGAATAGCAAAGGAGCGAAATCATGCGTTACAGAATGTTAGGAGAAGACCTGAAAGTTTCCGCCGTCGGCCTCGGCTGCATGGGTATGAGCCACGCCTACGGCGCTCCCGCCGACGAAGGGGAGATGACTGACCTGATTGCCAAGGCCGTGGATGCGGGCTACACGTTGTTCGACACGGCGGAGTCCTATGGCACGGACCAGGACCCCCATGCCAATGAAAGACTGGTCGGCCGGGCCCTGAAACCGTACCGCCATCAGGTGGTGATTGCGACCAAGTTCGGCATTTCCTTCGGCAAGGCCGGTGCATCGGCACCCCATACGGTGATTCCCGATTCGCGGCCCGAAACCATCCGCCGCGCCGTGGACGGCTCCCTGGAACGGCTCGGCACGGACTATATCGACCTGTATTACCAGCACCGGCAGGACCCCGATGTCCCCGTGGAAGAAGTGGCCGGCGTCATGGCGGACCTGATCCGCGAGGGCAAGATCCGGCACTGGGGCCTGTCCGCCGTCGGCGAAGACATCATCCGCCGCGCCGACAAGGTATGCCACGTGACGGCGGTCCAGAACCGCTACTCCATGATGTACCGCGACACGGAAAAACTCTTTCCGGTCCTGGAAGAACTGCACATCGGGCTGGTTCCGTTCTCGCCCATGGCTAACGGGTTCCTGACCGGCAAATACGCCAAGGTCCATCAGTTCGGACCGGGGGATTACCGGGCCTATATGCCGCAGTTCACGGCGGAGAGCGAAGCGGAAAACCGCCGTCTGCTGCAGTACCTGCAGGACACGGCGGCTGCCAAAGGCATTACGGACGCCCAGCTGTCCCTGGCCTGGATGATCTGCAAGAAACCGTACATTGTGCCGATTCCGGGCAGCACGAAACTGGCGCGGGTCCTGGAAAACGGCGGGGCTGCCGATGTGCTGCTGACACCGGAAGAAGTGGCCGGCATCGACAAGGCGCTGGACGCGCTGCCCATGTCCGCCGTCTTCGGCGGTTCGCCGGTACGCAAAACGGAATAAGGAAATAGACGGGAGGAACAATCATGAACATCGTATTTATCAACGGAAGCCCCAACCCGAACGGCACGACGGCAGCCCTGGCGAAAGTTCTGCTGCAGGGCCATCCTTATGAAACGGTGGAACTGGGCACGACGAAGGTCTACGGATACGGCCAGCATTTCGACGACGACCAGTTCGGCAGCGTCATCGACAAAATGCGCCAGGCCGATGTGGTCGTCATGGGATCGCCGGTCTACTGGCACAACATGAGCGGCCTCATGCGGAACCTGCTGGACCATTTCTACGGGCAGGTGCACGCCGGTGAGCTGCGCGGCAAAAAGATGTATTTCATCTATCAGGGCGCGGCACCGGAACAGTGGATGCTCGATGACGGAAAATATACCATGAACCGGTTTGCCTCCATGTACGGCATGGAATTTGCCGGCATGGCGACGAACAGGCAGGAAGCGGCGGCCCTGGCCAAAAGCCTTTGAGGTTGCCGGAAGCGGTTGGTTTGCAGAGGAGGAAACAGCATGCGTTATAAGAAATATGTGGCATCGTGGGTACTGGCAGCCCTGCTGGGTTCTGCCGGCCTGTTTCACGCAATGCCGGCTGCCCATGCGGCCGCTGACCCGATCCAGGCGGGACCGGGCGTGGCCGTGACCGAAACGGCAGGCGGCAGTGTGCAGGGGTACGTGGACCGCGGCGTGCGGGTCTACAAGGGCATTCCGTACGCCACGGCGGAACGGTTTATGCCGCCCCGCGCCGTGCCGGCCTGGCAGGGAACACGGCTGGCTGTCGATTACGGGCCGGTCGTGCCGCAGGGCAATTTCCCGGCGCCTTCGACCTTCTTCTGGCCCCGCCTGCCTGCTGTTTCCAGAGAAAACGGCAGCCTGAACCTGAATGTCTGGAGCCCGAAGGATGCTTCGGCGTCCAACCGGAAAGCCGTCATGGTCTGGTTCCACGGCGGCGGTTTCTCGATGGGTTCCTCCGTTGACCTGGCCGCCTACGACGGCCGGCGCCTGGCGGAGTTTGGCGATGTCGTCGTCGTGAGCGTCAACCACCGCCTGAACGTGCTCGGCCATCTGGACCTGTCGGCTTACGGACCGCAGTACAAGGACTCTGCCAACGTTGGCGTCATGGACCTTGTCGCCGCACTGCAGTGGGTGCATGACAACATCGGGCAGTTCGGCGGCGACCCGTCTAATGTGACGATTTTCGGCCAGTCCGGCGGCGGTGCCAAGGTGCTGACCGTGATGGCGGCTCCGGCCGCCAAGGGCCTGTTCCAGAAAGGCATCGTCCAGAGCGGTGCCGTCGAAGGCATGGGCATGACCTTGTTCAAACCCGAGGTGGGACACCGTATCGCCCGGCACACCTTCGCCAACCTGGGCCTTCGGGACGGCGACGTGGCGGCCCTGCAGAAAGTGCCCTACGAACAGCTGCGCACAGCCAGCGACAAAGCTCTGCAGCAGGTGGCGGACGAACTGAAAATCCCCGAAGTCATGGGCTCCGGCCGCTACGGCCTGTCCTGGGCCCCGACGACGGACGGCAGCTACATTCCGCAGGAGCCCGTCGGGGAAACATACCCTGCTATGGCCAAGGACATTCCGCTGCTCATCGGCTCCAACCTCACGGAATGGGAGACCGTACCGGAAATGACAGACCCCGTCCACTACGCGGCGCACAACCAGCGCACGTGGAGCGCGGCGGAGCGGGATGCGGAACTGCAGAAACGCTTCGGCGACAAGAAAGACGCGGTGGTGGCGGCCTTCCGGAAAGCCTATCCGGACCGGAATCCGGCCGATGCGGTGTATACGGACACCTTCCTGCGCAAACCGGCCCTGAAGACCGCCCGCTTGAAGGCGGATCAGAATGGCGCGCCGGTCTACAATTACGTGTTCGCCTGGGACACGCCGGTCATGGGCGGGTTCGCCATGTCCTACCACACGGCGGAAATCCCCTTCGTGTTCCATAACATCGAAGCCGAAGAAACCGTGACGGGCGGCGGCAAAGAAGCCCATGCCCTGGCGGATGTCATGGCCCGTGCCTGGACAAATTTCGCGAAGACCGGCAATCCGAACGGCAAGGGCGTGCCGCACTGGGAACCGTTCACGCGGGCAAACGGCGCGACCATGATTTTTGACAACAAGAGCCATATGGGATACCACCATGACGACGACCTGATGCAGGTCATCGAAAAGAAACAGGGCGGTGCCAGCGCGGCCGACGTGATGAATATCGCCGCCAGCGCGGAAACCAAATGAGCCGCCGGGAGCGGATAAAAAAAGATAGCCAAATCGCGGCCCCTGTGGTATAATGCTTGTTGTGTATGGTCACCGTACACACACGGAGCGGTATCGAAGTGGTCATAACGAGGCGGACTCGAAATCCGTTAGCCGTTCTGCGGCACGTGGGTTCGAATCCCACCCGCTCCGCCAGTTTTAAGTTGGTAATGAGCAAGGCCGTACCCCGATGGGTACGGCCTTTTTGCGTACTGACATAAATTTTTATAATGCTCTGGCGGCATAACTGATTTTCTGTTATGATTAACGTAACGGAAAACCGGAAAAAACGTATTTTTTTCCGGCCCTGTCCGCACGGACTTCTTACCGGTGTCAGGAAGCGGGAAGAAGGGCCGGACGCGTCTTTCGGAAAGGATTGGCAGATCATGGAATTAAGGGTATTGCGTTATTTTCTGACCGTCGCCATGGAAGAGAACATCACCCATGCCGCGGAAATCCTGCATGTCACGCAGCCCACGCTGTCCCGCCAGCTGGCACAGCTGGAAGATGAACTGGGCGTGACGTTGTTCCGCCGGGGAAACCACCGCATCACGCTGACCGAGGAAGGGCAGCTGCTGCGTCGCCGGGCCCGCGAAATCCTGGAACTGACGGACAAGGCGGAAGAGGAGCTGACCCACATGGACCAGGTCGTGACGGGGACCATCGCCATCGGCTGCGGCGAAACGAAGAGTATCAGCTGCCTGGCTGAAACAATGAAGGATTTCCAGAAAAAATATCCCCGCGTGTCCTTTGAAATCTACTCGGCCATTGCCGACGACGTTTCGGCCCGCATGGACCGGGGCCTGCTCGATTTCGGGCTCCTTCTGGAACCGGTCGACATCAGCAAATACAATTTCGTCCGCATGCCCCACAAGGAACAGTACCGGCTCCTGGTGCGCAAGGACGACCCCATGGCGGACAAAAAGTTCGTGACGCCGGAAGACCTGGAGGGAGTGGACATCATCCTGCCCAAGCGCCTGTCCGTGCGCAATGTCTTTGAAAACTGGTTCGGCCCGGTGTATGGAACGCTCAAACTGCCTGCCACCATCAACCTGTCCCTGTACAACACGATTGCCATGGTGCGGGCCGGCATCGGGAAGGGCATCACGCCCCTTGACGCCGATTTTCCACCGGATCTGCGGGCCATCCCGCTGGAACCGGAACTGATTGTCGGCAGTGTCATCGCCTGGAAGAAGAATCAGCAGCAGCCGCGTCCCGTCAGCTTGTTTGCGGAATTTTTGCAGGAACGGGCGAAGGAATACAATTCAGGCATAGCAAAATAAAATATAGGCTATCTGCAATTAATGGTTTGATGCACAAAAAACCATATCATGTCAAGTCCTGCCGACTTTGTAATTTCGCAAATTAAGGTTGAAAACGACGAGGTAGCCACCGCCTATTTTCGCAAATCAAGGTTGAAAAATAATTGTTAATTTTGCAGACAGTGTTCCAATTATGGCAAATCCTAAAATGAGCCTCCATGTATTTTTGCAAAATGAGGTTGAAAATCCCTAAATCATTCTTTGGTTTAGGGATTGTTTTTTTGCAAAAAAAATATTCCCCAACCTATAGCTGGGGAATTCCATATTAATCGTTATAGTAAAAATCAATCGTATCCAATACGTTATCTTCGTATTCTTCAGATTCGAGGTCTTCATTATCGGTCAGTCCACTAACCTGACTATCTGTTTCAGCGGTAATAATATCAGCAGTTTGCTGAATAGGCGGACCGAACTGAACCATATTGCTTTTCAGCATCAAATCAAGATTAGCGGAACGATATAGTGACCTTGCACGTAACACTTCAAACGAATATCCACGCCCACGTAAGTTCCGTTCCCGTATCAGGCGATTGGAACATTCTGTAAAGCCATTGGATATAGCCAACGGGCAATCCCAGTAATTAAATATCTGGTCATAGAAATTAATTACGGTCTTACCAAGTTCACGGAAGCCTTTATATAAATCGGGCTTTGGCTTCTGCGTCTTTTCGTCAATCTCATTCGGAGATGGAGCTGGGGGTATTTTCTTCAACCATTCTTTGTAAGCCTGTATCGCATTATCCTTTGAGACCATGTTGTTATCATAGATTTCAAAGAATTCCTCTTTCAAATCATAAGCGATAGCCATCGGCAACCGTTTAGGAAGTGACCGAAGTTCCCGTATCTTTTCCGCATCTTCAGGAGTTAAATCCCGTTTCCTTGTACGAAGGGTATAGGCTAATCCTTTTTTCGTCTTGATACGTTCCCTCTTTGATAAACTACGCTGTATCTTGATACGGACATAATCCAATGCTTTATTTGCATAACCTACCACATGGAAATGGTCAATTACCCATCGTGCATTAGGAAGCCTTTCCCTGATACTTTTCTCAAAAGGACGGTACATATCGGTACAGACCCAATACACATCTTCCTTATTGGGCATTTTATCAAAATACTCCATGAGTTGTTTTTGATTACGCCCCAGCATCATATCAAACAGAGTATGATGCTCCAAATCGGTAATAACGGTAACCTCGCCAAGCCCTTTAATCTTGATTTCATCAATCCCCATAAACTTCGGGGTCTTGAACCGAAGCTGTTCCTGCTTTTCTTTGATGAAATCTATAAATACGTTCTTTATGGTATTCAGGGCAAGGGGATAATCGTTTGTAACATCTTCAAAGGTGTTTCGCAAAGACCTTTGTGCTATATCCAAAAAAGCACGGTTGGTCATTTTTCGCTTATCATCAATGTTGTTAATTTGTGGTTGCCATAGGAATTTACATTGTGGGTTGGAACACCGTTTCCGTGGGAATACCAAACTGATATTGGTAGGTTTCCCTAACAAAGGTGTATCCGTTACCAGCAAGGTTCTTGTACCATGGGAATACATCTTCTCCCCACAATGGGGGCAAACCGTCGGTTGCTCCCCACTGTACTCAACCTTGATAGTCTTCATCTGTACACCATTCTTATTGGTGTTTTCTACCGCAACGACCCTGCAATCCGTAAATTCCAGTACATCTTCTATTATGCTCATAGGCGTTTGTCCTTATCATCAATTATTGTTAAGTGCGTCTTTAATTTCAACGATATTCAGTCTTTCGCCTTTATTGATAAGGTCATAAATCAATTCAGCCAACGGCTTCCAAGCCTGCGGGTCATTCATAATCAATTTGCTCATTCCGGTCATATCGGAATTGACAAGTTCCATTGCAGCAATTTTGATGATATTTTCCAAGCGTCCGCTTTCGATGACAGATTCTTTGGAATTGGTGCTGTTGGCAATCTGGATACGGCTTACATCGTCTGCGGATACCCTGTCAGCAAACATGTTCACCCCGATAGCCCCAGCTACAGGGTCAATATCGTTGCCCCAAACCTCATTAATCTTTGAGATGATAACCTTTAACGATTCCTGTTTGGCAATTTTCGCCTTACCGCCTGTACGCATAGGGCGAAGAACCGTGTTGCCGGTTTCATCCACATTGTTCTGTTCTTCATTGATACGGTAATCAGAAAGTACAAGGTTACGGATGTCAATATCTTCCACATCGTCTTTATTTAACGCATGGAGGAGGAGCGTTGCAAAACCGTTGAATACCTCAAGGTCAGGGTCGCCCAAATCTATAATCTGACTGATAAAGTTATAAGCTTTATTGTACTTTTTCAGTTTGGAACGGAAGTCTTCCAATACAGACAGACGTTCCTCAATTTGAGCAAGTTCTGCTTCTGCCTGCTTGACCATATGCTTATCGCCACGCTGTTTAGCGTTCTGTTTGTAATCCATCCATGTACGCTGTGCGACAACTTCAGCATGTCTTGCAGAATTCCAACGAGTAGCGGGAGCCATTACGACTTTGTATAATTCCATACGGTAATAATCCCGTTTGGATTCATCCGCAAAGGTAGCAATCGCTTTATAACGAACATCTTTGTATTTATCTAATTCAGATGCAGAGTAGATGTCCGCTTCATCCAGCTTGCGTTTAATATCATAGATAATATCGAGGTTCTGTGCAGATTCCATCTGTGCCCCGCCATCATATTTACGGAACGCATTTACAACGGTTTCCGGCTTGTTGACAAAATCAATGATGAATACATGGTCTTTGCCAGCAAAGGTGCGGTTCAGACGGGAATAGGTCTGCACAATCTCAATGTCGTTTGCAATCGGTTTATCAATATACATGGCACAAAGCTTGCTCTGGTTAAATCCCGTCTGGAATTTATCCGCTACAATCAACAAGCGGTTGGTAGGACGGTCAAAGGCACTTTCAATGCTTTCCGAGCCAATGTTATTGATATTGTTTTCGTCATACTCATAATCCCGCTTGATTAAAGCAAACGGATTTTCTTTCAAATATTCATCTTCAGGCATAATGCATTCCGCACCCGTGATTTTTCCCGAAAATGCTACCAACGGTTCCCCAGGCACTTTGAACCGCATCGCTTCGGAAACTTTGTTACGGTCATATTCAGGATGTGCCCGCAAATACGCATCCACGGCATATTTATAACGGACTACGGAAGCACGGGAAGCTGTTACAATCATAGCTTTCGCTTCACCATTCAGCATGGAAGACACGTTCTTCATAAAATGCTCAATAATGAATTCCGTTTTTTCCATAACATTTGTCGGATGTAAAGTCTTCCACATGGCTATGGTGCGTTTTGCTTTCTTTACATCAACCATCGTATCCTTGACTATATCCTCTTTCAGACGGTATGCCGTCGAATAGGGCATATATCCCAACAGCACATCAAGGATAAAGCCTTCTTCAATAGCCTGACGCATCGGATACAGATGGAACGATTCAGGAATAGGATTCCCGTTTTTATCTACCCGTGTACCTTCCCGTCCAAACATGGTCTTTGTTTCTGCTTTCGGGGTAGCCGTGAACGCAAAGAACGATACGTTCTTGGGCATAACATGGGAAGACTGCTGGGCAGCGAAATAAGCATTGATAATATCTTCATCCGACATCGTATCATCAGGGGATACAAACGACTGACTGGATGCAAAGTGCAGAGATGCTTTTAAAGATTTCGATAACGTCCCCGTCTGTGAGGAATGAGCTTCGTCAATCAGAACGGCAAAGTTCTTGCCCTTCAATTTCTTATTAGTCGCTATCGCTTCCAAAGCATGAGGGAACACCTGTAAGGTAACAATTACAATTTCCCGCCCATCAACAAACGCTTGAGCAAGCTGTTTGGATTTGGCCCCGCTCTTGCGGGTAACATCATCACCGCCAATCATCTCAATCAGTCCGACTGTCTTCCGAAGCTGTTTGATACGGCTTTTGATGTTGTTATCAAGGTTTACACGGTCAGTTACCACAATGACGGTATCAACCATCTTGTTCCCGTTTTCGTCACGAAGACTTGCCATTTCGTGAGCAATCCACGTAATCGTCTCGGTCTTGCCTGAACCGGCAGAATGTTCAATCAGGTATTTCTGCCCGATTCCGTTTTTCCTGACATCTGCCATGCAACGGGTTACACAGTCCCACTGGTGATAACGGGGGAATATTTGTGTCTTGCTGGTCGTGATACGCCCCGTCATATCTTCTTTCTTGAATTCTTCTTCAAAGATGAAGCTGTGGAAGATGTGCAGCCAGTTCTCACGAACCAAAATTTCATTCCAGAAATATCCCGTCGGATAATCAGTATCGTTCTGCTCCATCGGGGGATTCCCAGCATGACCGTTATTTCCACGATTAAACGGCAAGAAGCGGGGCTTTGCGGGGGTAAGGTCAGTACACATGAATATTTCGTCTTCGCTAATAGCGAAATGTACTACCGCACCACGCTTGTACATCAGAAGGTAGTTCTTCCTGCGTGTGCCGGGTTCAATCGGTTTCCGCTCGTTCTGATATTCTTCGATGGCGTCCTGTACGGTCTGGGTCAGTTCAGTCTTAACCTCTGCCGTGGCAACAGGAATACCATTGATGAAGAACACAAGGTCAAGGGATTTCTGCCCTGCGGTCTGGTAATGTACCTGACGCATGACCCGAAGGATGTTCTCTTCGTATAATACTTTGTCCCGCACCACACGGGGGTCATCGGGGAAATGCCCGGAGCAGTCAATATGCTGGTAGCCTGCCATATCAAAACCGTTACGCAAAGCAAGGATTGTCCCGTCATTTTCTAAAATCTTAATCAGCTTATTACGCAAGTTCACTTCCCAATTGGCTTGGGATTCCATTTTCTTCATCTTGTCGGGATTGATTTTACGCTGGTATGCGATAAAATCGTCCCAATACAATGCCGTATTAGGGTCAAATCCATTATCATTTTGGCTGACCACCCAACCGCCTTTTTCCAATTGTTCCAATTTACGGGTTATATACTGCTCAAAATGAGTCTCCCGATGTATGGTACTGTTTTGCACGGTTACACCGCCTTTCCATAATAATCAAACAAAATCCGGCCCGGGGCCTTCTTCCCAGCACTGATTCATGTAATTATACGCAAGCCATGTCTTACCATCCCACTTGACCAGTAAGCCGTCAAATTCAACTTCATCGCCTTCTATCATGGCAATGACTACCACGGCGTAACGTATCCCGTTCACATACGTATCATACGCAAGGCTCATGGTGGAATCCCCGCCATTGAAGAAATCATACAGATTTGTATTAAGGCAACCAATTTCATAATCAGGGATAAGCTTGAACCCAGCGAAGTCCATTCCTGCTGAGTTAGTTAATTTTTTTGCGTCTGCATATAATTCATCCACAATAGAAGACGCTAATTCGAACCGTTCGCAAATTTTGCGGGTTCCATCGTAATGGGAAGAAAGCGTTTTATGGTTTTTCTTCTTACGAAAATTATCCAGATTGAAAATGTTTGTTGCTGTCATGCCGATACCTCTTTCTTGCCCGTTACGGCATAATAGATAACCGATTTACGATATTCTTCCAGTTTGGCAATAATCTGTTCCTGCTGCTGGATAGCAGAATCAATCTTACTGCATTTAGCATCAAGATAATCAACGATTTGTTGTTGTTCCTTTATATCAGGAACTGCCAATTTAATTGTCTTGACAATCGAAGAATTTAAACCATTCATAATAGAGCCTTGAGAAGAATAAATAAGTTGTTCTAATGTTGCAGGGTTTCTATCTTTATCGAATACATAAACAAAAAATTCGGGTAACACCTTATTTGTATTAAGACGAGCTTTTAATAAATGTGAATCCATAATTCCAATAGGTTTCCCCTTTGGCATAATTCTACATTTACCGATAGTTCCCATCATTGAAAACAATATATCACCTGCATTAATTGTATAACTTTTTAATTTTTCATATGTTTCAGCAGAAATATAGTGTTTAGATATATCAAAATTTTCAGCAATTAGATTTGCTTGATTATATATCTTTACAGGTCCTTTAGAAAGTGTTACTCCTTTTAATGCACTTCCAAACGGACCAATTTTCATACCATTTTCGCCAGTTTCAATAAGAAATTTAATTTTACTAATTTGCCAATTAATAGGAATTTGCCCAATCCAAACAATACCGCTATTTTTCATTTTTACATCAGGATTTAACCCTTTTGTAACTGCTTTCGTAATAACAGCAGTACGATATTCCTTCAGCTTTTCAATAACAGAACGCTTATGAGTAATCGCTTTATCAATCGCATCGCATTTGGCATCAAGATAGGATACAATCTGATTTTGTATATTTCTATTAGGACAGGGAAGATATATATCACCTAAATACATTTTAGTACTTAAATTTTGTATACCGGTAGTCTGATTAAAAAAGTTATAAACACCACCAATAAAATAAAATGCCATAAGACAATAATTTACAAAATCAGAATTGTAATCCATTTTTACTCTAATACGTTCAGAAAAATTAGCAAATACAGCATCATAATTCTGATGAAATACTATTGTTCTACCAACAGGTAATTTATCACCGCCACCAGATTTCTCAATAATAATATCTCCATCTTGTAATTTTAATTTTTCAATTTGATTAGATTTATAATTTCTTATAGTTAACTCAACATTTTCTTTAACAGTTCTTTTTAAATAATCAAAATCCGCAATACGAATACATATACAATCATTTTTGTCATGATTTTCTTCGTCGCCCCAAGCACCGCCGTCATGACTAATAATAAGATGTTTTATTGGTTGAAAATTCCAAGTTGATGGAATTGATTTAATTAATGATAAATCTTTACAACGCTCATTTAATTCCATAAACATCATAAAAGCTCCTTTAATGAACTTTCCATATCTTTTTCCATATCCATCAGTTCTTTCAAGATTTCGTCAGGGTCACGGGGAACTTCGTATTTATAAAAATACCGATTGAAAGAAATGCTTGTTCCCACCTGTCCAAGCTGATGGTCGGACAACGGGCCCTTTTCATCTATGCCAGCTTTGTCAATCCATGCATCTGGGGTAAAGGGCAGGACTTCTTTCGCCATATATTCGTCAAAGTCCATGCCCCACGGAACGTCTTCCGTATCTTTCAAATCCGGGTCGGGAACAATCTTCCCGTCCTTATCATAAACGATTTCCCCGTTAGGGTCTTTGACCATATAGTTATCCCGAAGCCATTTTTCAACATCAGTATTCTTTAACGGGAAAGTTACCTTCTTTGGCTTTCCTGATTTGGTCAATTCAGGTACATGGTTTGCCATGTAATCTTCTTCCATGTTTTCACAGACAGTACCAAACGCTTCCCCGACGCCTGTATAAGAAAAATCTTTCCCTGCATAGTTTACCAATTGTTCCTTGAACATCAAGAATTGGTTATAATCCAGCTTTTCCAGTTTGCCTGTAGGCACAGACAATGTCTTTTTTACATTTTCGGGAATATGGATTTTAGCCCGTAACGGACGCTGGGTTGTAATCTGGCGGTACATGAATTCTTCATGCGGAACAAGGACGCTGTTCCCGTGGTCATGCCCGTCAATATAGGTAGTCACAATCCAGTTAATCTGTTCATCGGATATTTCGTACCGTTTTTTACCACGGTTCTTACGCAACGGGGTCTTCATAGCGGAAGCATCAATCAACTGGATTTTCCCTTTTCGTTCGTCTTCTTTGTGATTAGTCAAAATCCACAAGTATGTTGAAATGCCGGTACGGAAGAAGATTTCCGTAGGTAATTTAATGATGCAATCTGCATAATCGTTTTCCAAAATCCATCTACGGATATTGGATTCCTCACTGCCAGCATCACCCGTGAACAACGGGGAAGCAGACAGAATAATCGCTGCCTTACCTGCACGTACACCATCCCACGGTTTCATCTTATTGATTACATGCTGTAAGAACAGCATAGAGCCGTCGCTAATTTTAGGCAGCCCCGCACCAAAACGCCCCCGGAAGCCAAGCCGTGCTTCATCACGTACATCGGATGCAGAGGATTCCCATTTTTTACCGAACGGGGGATTGGATACAACGTAATCAAATGTAAGACCATCAAACTTATCGTCTGCCAACGTATCGCCACGAACGATATTGGCAGACAAATCACTCATTTCGCCAATCTTGTCCTGCTGGATACTGTTGCGAATCATAAGATTAGCTTTGCCCATTGCCCAAGTTTCTGCTTCACATTCCTGACCGTAGGGCATGATTTCAGCGGGGGCAAGCATCTTCTTGTCCTTATGCCATTCACGGAGCTGGTCAAGAGCATCCGTGATAAAACCGCCCGTCCCCATCGTGGGGTCATACAATGTACGGATAATCCCTGTATCACTGTTCATCAGTTCTTCATCATTGGCAAACAGCAGGGAAGTAGCTAACCGTACAATATCCCTGGGGGTCATAAAATCTTCAGCGTTCTCTGCTACTTCTTCGCCATAGGCTTCAATCAGATGCTCGTAAATGTCAGACATTTCCCTGTCCGAGACGGCTTCGGGGCTAAAATCAAAAACAGAGAACTTACGGCATACTTCATACAGCAAGCCGTCTTCGTCCAGTTTCCGCATGGTATTATCAATATCAAACGCCGTCATAACGGAACGGGCATTCTCACTGAACGCATTGATATATGATTTCAATGAATTCAACGTTGAAGTAGCACCGATATTGTTTAAGCGGAAAGAAGATACGTTATAAAAGCTTTTGCCGGATGCTTGGCAATATCCATCGTTTTCGTCGCCCCATTCGGAAGCATGTTCTTTGTAAGATGCCAATACCGCATCACGGGTAGGTTCTAATACACACTCTAAACGACGAAGCAGAGTAAAAGGTAATACAACCTTGTTAAACTCTGCTCGTTTGATGGTATCACGGACAAAATCGGCAATTGCCAAAATGTCGCTTACATAATTAAATTTTTCGCCTAAATTTTCTGCCATGTTTATGCTCCTGTACCAAAAAATGTAATAGTAATACAAAATCCCGTTGTTACTGCTAACAAACGGGCTGTTCAATTCCGCATGAATACTGGTTTCAACCAAAGTTTGCGGTTCTTTGCAATTATATTATAGCATAAACAACAAAAGTTTTCAACCATATTTTGCGGTGACAAGAAATTTTTTTGTCACTTTCAACCAAAGTGGCTTGTAGAGCCGATTACGAGGGATTCGCAATTCCAACCAACACAGAAAGTTCACAAATAAAAGGACTGCAACCAGTGATTGTCTCAACCACTAATTGCAGTTAGCCAAAATATATAGGCATTTTCTATTTTTGCCTGTCTCCGTTACAATGTAAGTGTCCCGGGAAGTAAAACCCGGAACACTTACTTTTTTATTTAAGAAACAGTGGAGGTGCCTCATGGACGGGAAAGAGCTGCAGGAACGGTACCGCGTTTCAGACCGGGTGCTGCAGGAATATGCGGAATGGAAGCGCGGGCAGGGGAAACGGGACGGCTTTTCGGAAAGCGATGTACCCTTCCTGAGCCTGATGCTGACGCTGTACGATATCGGGTTCAACAAGGAGGAAACCGCCCGGTACCTGTCGCTGGCGGCGGAGCACGATCAGGCAGGCTGCCTGGAGCTTTTGGAACAGCTCCGTGCCCGTCACCTGCGCTGCCTCCATCGCGTCCAGGGACGGCTCGAGCGCCTGGACAGCCTGCGCTCCCAGATGCAGAAACGGTGAAGTTACAGTGAGGCAAGGAGGAAAAATCATGAAGAAAGTAAAAGTAGTGCAGACTGCCGGAAGGGACAACTTGGGCAGCTTCGCACCTGATTTTGCGCGCTACAACGACGACATCCTGTTTGGCGAGGTGTGGTCCGCCAACGACAAGCTGTCCCTGCGCGACCGCAGCATGATCACCGTGGCCGCCCTCATGGGCATGGGCGTCATCGACAGCTCCCTCAAGTACCATATCCAGAACGCCAAAAAGAACGGCGTGACCAAGGAAGAGATGGTCCAGATAATCACGCAGCTGGCCTTTTATACGGGCTGGCCGAAGGGCTGGGCGGTCTTTAATATGGCGAAAGAAGTCTATGCCGAGCCGGCCGCAAAGGGCAAGTAATGTTAAACATTACATAAACTTTACAGACGTACTGACAATTTAATAGCGTTTTTACAATTCCTTGATTCAAACCTTACGGACGTTCCTTATACTTTTCTATCATAAGGAGGATGGCTATGAATCAGGGAATTTTTGTTTCATCGACCATGATGTGGCACGCGCCGCTGGACGAACTGATGCGCACCGCGTATGAATGCGGTTTTTCCGGTATCGAGATGTGGGCCCAGCAGTTCTTGTGCTGCGGCTATGAGGCGGGCCGGTACCGGCGCCTGGCGGAGCGGTACGACCTGGCGACGAAGATTCACGCCACGAGCTGGGACCTGAATCTGTCGTCCCTCAACGACGCCGTCCGGCAGGCCTCGCTGGACCAGGTGGCCGCCTCCATCCGCCTGGGGGCCTTTCTGGGTGCCAGCGAGGTCACGGTGCACCCCGGCCACATGACCATGCCCTGCTGGAAGGAGCAGAGCCGGCGCCTTCTGACAGATTCCCTGGAACGGGTGGCGGAATTCGCCAATCAGGAAGACGTGCCCGTTTCGCTGGAAATCATGGAAAAGACCCGGAAGGAGTTCGTGACGGATGCAGCGTCCATGCAGTCCGTGACGCGGGAACTGTTCCCGTTCTTCCGCTATACCGTCGATGTGGCCCACTGCGACAGCACGGTCGAAGTGGACGAGCTGGAAGCGGCGCTGCCCAATGTGTCGAAATTCCACATCAGCAACCGCAAGGGCCCGACGTACCACACGGCGCTGGATGACGGGGATTTCGAGTTTGTGACGCTCCTGCCGCACCTGTTGTCCTACGGTATCCCTCTGGTCCTGGAAGGGTATGACGACAGCATCGGCTTTGGCAAGATCCACCATAACGGTGCGTACCTGCGGGCGGTGGTGCCCGAGGCTATGCGCGGCGCCGGTGCCATCGGGCAGGAAGCCGTTTCGTTTTAAACAGGTTTATCAATTTTAAATAGAAAAAGGAGTGTTGGACATGAAATTCATCAGCAAAAAACTGGCGGCTCTCGCCCTGACCGGCCTTCTGGCCATGGGCATCCTGGGGTGCGGCGGCAGCCCGGCGAAAGACAAGGGGGCGGCAGGCGGCAAGCCGTCCGGCGAAATCACGCTTTACACCTCGCAGCCGAATGCCGACGCCCAGAAACTGATCGCCGGGTTCAATAAAAAATATCCCGACATCAAGGTCAAAGTCTTCCGCTCCGGTACGGAAGAAGTCGTGAGCAAGGTCCTGGCGGAAAAGAAAGCGGGCCAGGTCCAGGCCGACGTGCTGCTCGTGGCGGACAATGTGACCTTCGAGACCCTGAAGTCGAAGGACCTGCTGGAAGCGTACGAATCGCCGGAAATGAAGAACATTCCGGCCCAGTTCGTCGACAAGGACCACATGTATGCCGGCACCAAGGTCATCACGACGGGCATCGGCGTGAACACGGACCGTACGAAAGAAAAAATCACGTCGTTCAAGGACCTGCTGAAACCGGCCCTGAAAGACGAAGTCACCATGCCGAGCCCCCTGTATTCCGGCGCGGCAGCCTACAACCTGGGTGTCCTGACCCGCACGCAGGGCATCGGCTGGGAATTTTACAAGGGCCTGAAGGCGAACGGCGTCAAAGTCGACAAAGGCAACGGCTCCATCCAGAAAGCCATCGTTTCCGGCGATAAGGCTGCCGGCATCATCGTGGACTACATGGTGATCCGCACGAAGAAGAAAGGCGCCCCTGTCGCCTTCGTCTATCCTGCCGAAGGGTCTCCGTACGTGACGGAACCGGTCGGCCTGCTGAAAACGTCGAAGAACAAGGCTGCCGCCAAGGCGTTCATTGACTTCATCCTTTCCAAGGAAGGGCAGGAACTGGCCGCCAATATCGGCTACACGCCGGTCCGCGACGATGTAAAAGCACCGGAAGGACTCAGGACTGTCAAGGACATCAAGCCCATCGCGGCAGATCCCATGGCCCTGTTCCAGAACCGCGACAAAGACAAAAAGGAATTCAGCGCCCTCTTCGCCCTGTAACGACAGCAAAAGCGCAGGAAACCTTTCTTTAACTTTCAATACAGGTGGTTTCTTTATGGATAAAGGCAATATGCTGTGCCGCCGCTGCGGCACAGCACTCTTTTATTTCGTCATCTTTCTGGTCTTTGCGGCCCCGGTCCTGCGGCTCCTCGTCATGAGCTGCCAGGGGCCGGACGGGTACAGCCTCCGGAATTTCACCGTCCTGCTGGCGGAACCGCGCACGGTGCGCGCCATCGTAAACACGCTGGTGATCGCCGTCGGCTCGTCGGTCATCGCGACCGTGACGGGTACCCTGATGGCCTTCGTCATCGCGTACACGGACATCGGACACAAGCGCCTGCTGGAGATGCTGGTCCTGATGCCCTTCATCGTCCCGGCCTATATCACGACCCTGTCCTGGGCGGGCCTGTTCACGAAACACGGCCTGATCAACACGGCGGCCGCGTCCCTGGGGGTGGGCGGCCTCGACCTCTACAGCCTGGCCGGCATCCTCGCCGTCATCGGCTTCTGCAACATCCCCATCGTCTACCTGAGCGTCACCCACACGCTGCGGAAGATTCCCCGCGACCTGGAATGGGCCGCCCGCTGCAGCGGCTACGGCCTGTGGGCTACCTTCGTGAAAATCGACATTCCGGAAGCCATGCCGGCCATCGTGAGCGGTACCATCTTATCGTTCCTGGCCGCCATCGACAACTTTTCCGTGCCGGCTTTCCTGGGCATTCCCGCAGGAATCCCGGTCCTGAGCACCTATATTTACGAAAAGGCCATCAGCTTCGGACCCGACTCGTTCCCCCTGGCGGCGGCCCTGTCAGTGATGCTCTGCGTCATCGCCCTGGCAGGGACGCTGCTGGAGCTGCTCGTCCGCAAGGGGAAGATCATGGAAAGCATCAAGGAAGACATGAGTCCCCGCATCCAGATGGCCCGGCACCGCAGACTTATGCTGGAACGGGGCCTGCTCCTGGCCTGGGGCCTCATCGATTTCGTGCCCCTGTGCGTGATGGTTTCCAACGCCTTTTTGCGGACTTACGGCCTGAACTTGTCGCGGGACAACCTGTCCCTGGAAAACTTCACCTTCGTCTGCACGAACGATTCCGTCCTGACTTCCGTCCGGACCAGCCTCACCCTGGCCGTCGTGACCTGCATCCTCTGCATTTTTATTGGCACGGCCATGGCCTATCTGAAAGTGCGGCGCCGGAACCGCGCCGTCCGGGTCGCCGAAAAGTGCGCCTCCCTGACCTATGCCATCCCGGGCATCGTCCTGTCCCTGGCCATGATTTTCCACTGGACGGAACCGCTGCCAGGATTCCGGCCCGGCATTTACGGCACCATCAACATCCTCCTCATCGCCTACCTGACGCGCTACCTGATTCTGCAGATTAAAGGCAGCACGACGGCCCTGCTGGCGGTCAACGAGGAATTGGAAGAAGCCGTGCGCTCTTCGGGCTGCAGCTGGTTCATGATGTGGCGCCGCGTTCTGGTGCCCCTGTTGTCCCGCAACGTCCTGGCCAGCGCCTTTCTGATCTTCGTGTCGTCCCTGACAGAGCTGACCCTGTCATCCATGCTGGCCAGCGCGGACACGAAAACCATCGGCCTGACCATCTTCAATTTCCAGCAGGGCGGCGAATACAATCTGTCGGCGGCCATGTCGACCCTCGTCGTCGTGCTCATCCTGGCAGGGTACGCCCTGGTCCATCAGCAGTCCTCATCACAACAGAGGAAGAAGGAGGCTTTCCATGCTTTATCTGGAACACATCCGGCAGCAGTTCGGAACGACTACGGCGCTTGACGATATCAACCTTTCTATCCGCGACGGGGAATTCCTCGCCATCCTGGGCCCGTCCGGCTGCGGCAAGACGACGCTGCTCCGCGCCATCGCCGGTTTCCAGGAACCGACGGCGGGCGTCATCCGCATGAATGACGCCGTGTATTCGGGCAACGGCACCATGGTGCCCGTGGAAGACCGCGACCTGGGCATGGTCTTCCAGTCTTTCGCCCTGTGGCCCCATATGACCGTGCGGGAGCACGTGGCCTTCCCCCTGCGGAGCGCGAAGTACCGGGCCATGAAGGACACGGAAAAGAAGGAGCGGGTCGACAGGACGCTGGAGGCCATGGGTCTGGCCCCGCTGGCGGACCGCTTTCCTCACGAACTGTCCGGCGGCCAGCGGCAGCGCGTATCCATGGCCCGCGCCATTGTGCGCCGTCCGTCCCTGCTTTTGATGGACGAACCGCTGAGCGCCCTCGACGCGGAGCTGAAGATCAGCATGCGCAAGGAAATCCAGGACCTGCACCGCCGCACGGGCGCGACCATTGTCTACGTGACCCACGACCAGAGCGAAGCCATGGCCATGGCGGACCGCATCCTGGTCATGCGCAGCGGCAGCGTGGAACAGCTGGACACGCCGGAAGAACTCTACAGCCATCCCCGGACGGAATTCGTGGCGACCTTCGTCAGCAAGTGCAACCTCATCCGGGGAACCTGGCAGGGGAACACCTTCCGGGCCGGAAGGGAAGGCGTCGTCTATGACGGCACGCAGATCCCGGTGGTCTTCCGCCGCGCGGGCGTGTTCCCCGTGCGGCCGGAACAGTTCCGCATCGCCCCCGGCGGCAGCGGCCTCGACGCCGTCGTGACGAACCGCCAGTACAACGGCCGCGAAATCCAGTACTCCCTCCTCTGCGGGGAGCGCAATGTGACGGTCTACGCTTCGAACCGGGAACGCTTCACCCCGGGCGACAAGGTGAAACTGGTTTACATGGCGTGAAAAAGGGATATAATGGAACCATCGGCCGGCGGGGGACCGCCGGCCTGTTCGATACAGGAGGCATACCATTGAAATTACTCTTTGACCTGCATACGCATACCGTGGCAAGCGGCCACGCCTACAGTACGCTGAAGGAAAACGCCGAAGCGGCAAAGGAACGGGGCCTCATCGCCCTGGGAACGTCGGACCATGCCAGCGCCATGCCCGGCGGGCCGGCACCGGTCTTTTTCACGACCTACAGGGCCATTCCGGAGACGCTGCTCGGCATCCGCATCTTCACGGGGGTGGAAGCGGACATCCTGAACTTTGACGGCGAACTCGACCTGCCGGCGGACATCTTGGAGCGCATGGACTACGTCATCGCCAGCCTGCACCCGCCGTGCATCCAGGCGGGCACGCCGGAAGAGAACACGCGGGCCGTGGTGCGGGCCATGGCCAATCCCTGCGTGACCATCCTGGGGCATCCCGACGACGACCGCTATCCGCTGCTGTACGAACCGGTCGTGGAAGCGGCGGCCCGGTTCCACGTGGCCCTCGAAGTGAACAGCAGCTCCCTGGCGCCCCGCTCGGCCCGCCGGAACGCCGAGGCCAACATGCGCAAATACCTGTCCCTCTGCGCCTTGCACCGCGTGCCGGTCATCGTCAACAGCGACGCCCACATGTACACGGAGGTCGGCGATTTTGCCCGGGCCGAACAGCTCCTGGCGGCCTGCGCTTTCCCGGAGGAACTGGTCCTGAATACGCAGGAAGAAGGCCTGCAATGCGTCATCCGCGATTCGGACCGTCAGCAGATGTTCCGGAAAGGACGGCCCTGACATCTTTTCAATACATAAAAAATGTGCTATGATGTAGGACATAATAAGTCCCGCCCACGCGGCGGGACGATTTTTTGCAATGAACAAGGAGGAAGCGGCATGGCATCCCATTATAATCCGGTTACGCCGGAACTGATCGCGAAACTGAAGGCCGTCGCAGGGGACAAGAACGTCCGTTACGACGAAGAGACCCTGACCCAGTACCAGACGGACGAAGAAGGCAACCCGCATTACTTCCGCAAACCGGAAGTGGTCGTGTTCCCGGAAACGACGGAACAGGTAGCGGCCATCGTGAAACTGGCCAATGAATTCCTGGTTCCCATCACCCCGCGCGCGGCGGGCACGAACGTGGCCTGCGGCGCCATCCCCATCTACCACGGCATCGTGCTGGAGATGGAAAAGATGAACAAGATCCTGGACCTGAACGAAGAGGCCCTGTACTGCACGGCCCAGTGCGGCGTTTCGACGAACGACCTGCAGGCGGCGGCCCGCGCCAAGGGGCTGCTGTACGCCGGCGATCCGTCCAGCTCCGAGAACTGCGCCATCGGCGGCAACGTGGCCAATAACGCCGGCGGCAACAAGGCCGTCAAGTACGGCACCACGCGCAACCAGATTTATTCCGTCAAAGTCGTCACCCCGACGGGCGATGTCCTGACGGCCGGCGCGCGCCTGCAGAAATGCTCCACGGGCCTGGCCCTGGAACAGCTCTTCGCCGGTTCCGAAGGCGCCCTGGGCATCATCACCGAAGTGACGGTGAAACTGCGCCCCCTGCCGCCGTATAACTTCAACATGGTCTGCGTCTTCAAGGACGACGCCAAGGCCCTGGCCCTGCCGAACAAGATCCTCAAGGCCGGCATCGACCCGACGAGCCTGGAATACATGGACAACGAAGCCATCGCCATGACCAGCAAGTTCCTGGACATGACCTTCCCCCATGTGGAAGACGGCGGCTGCTACGTCATCGTGACGGTGGAATCCTTCTACGAGGACGACATCGACCGCAAGATGGAGAAACTCGTCGAACTGGCCGAAGCCAACGGCTCCGTGGACGAATTCGAAGCCGACGCCCGCATCTGGAAGCTGCGCAAGCAGTTCGCCGAAGCGGCCCGCGCCATCGACAAAATGTTCCAGACGGAAGACTTCGTCGTGCCCCTGGACAAGATTCCCGAAATGACGGCCCAGATTCCGGGCCTGACGAAGAAATACGGCCTGTACTGCGTCACCTGCGCCCACATCGGCGACGGCAACATCCATGTGCTGCCCCTGAACCGCGAAGGCCTGACGCCGGACGAATGGTTTGAAAAGATCAAGGCCTTCCATGCGGACCTGTTCCCGCGCGTGTACGCCCTGGGCGGCAAAATGAGCGGCGAACACGGCATCGGCTTCAAGAAGCTGGAAGAGTTCGCCAAGAACACGCCGGCGGCGGAACTGAAGGTCATCAAGGCCATCAAGAAGGCCCTGGACCCGAACAACATCATGAACCCCGGCAAACTGGTCGACATGAACGGCGACTTCGTAAAATAAGGATGGAACGGCACGATGCAGCGCAGCGCCATCGCGCAAAAAAGCCCCCGGCAGGGTTTTCCTGTCGGGGGCTTCGTGGTTTTGGTCACAGCAGGGAGAGGAAGCGGCGGAACCGTTTTTCGTCCGCCTTGCGGTACACCAGGTGGAACGCGATTTTGGCTTCGGGGTCGCTGAAGGGGATGTTGAGACGGTTCTTGCGCCGGGCCGGAATGGTCTCGATGGTGATGTTCGTGGAGAACAGGGGCAGGTCGGACTGCTGGCCGAGCTGCTCCACGGCGGCCTGGTCTTCCTGTTTGAAAAAGTGCGCATGGGGCATCTTTTCCCGCACGATATCCTCCCAGATACCGACTTTGGCGTACATGATGAAGTTCTGGCCGTCGGCCTGGGCGAAGGAAATGGTCTTGTACGGCGCCGCGGGATGGAAGGGCGTGATGGACATATAGAGATGTTCCGTGAGGTAGGGCCGGCAGACGAGGCCTTCCTCTTCCACAGGGCGGGGGAGGACGATGAGCTGGTAGGCACCGTCGCGCAGGCCCTGCAGCAAATGGTCCGCCGTATCCTGGCCGGAAGAGACGGACAGGTCGGAGAACGCGCCCGTGACGAGGGGCAGCAGGCGCATCAGCGGGCCGGGGGCGCAGCTGCCCACGGTCAGGGTGTGCAGGCTCTTGTCGTGGAGGCGGATGCGCTCTTCCATGGCGGCCACGGATGACAGGATGCGGCCGGCGTCCTCGGCTGCCAGGATGCCCGTGGAGTTCAGGGCGAGGCGGTTTTTCTGCCGCTCGAACAGGGGCACGCCCAGCGTGTCTTCCAGTTTCTGCATGGAGCGGGACAGGGAAGGCTGCGAAAGGTGCAGCTCCTCCGCCGCGGCCGACAAGGTGCCGCACCGGTGAAAGGCGTCCAGCTGTTCCAACAGGTATAGTTCGATCATGATGAGTCCTCCTTGCGTTCAGACGATTTGTTTCTTCTAGTATACATGAAACGTATGGCAATATGCAATAGTAATATGGCGAATCCGCCTGTTACAGGGTAAGATGTATTCAGATGAAATACGGAAACATCTGCCGAAAGCATAGTGATAACAAGGAGGATTTACACATGAAACACGGAGAACAGACCCAGGAAGTCATGAATATCAACTTAAATAACGGCACGTCCATGCCGGCCGTCGGCATCGGCACGTTCCTCATGCAGCCGGACGAGGCGGAAGCGGCCGTCCGGACGGCCCTGCAGAGCGGGTACCGGCTCGTCGACACGGCCAACGCCTACCTGAACGAGAAGGCCGTGGGCCGGGCCATCCGGACCTCCGGCAGAGACCGCGGGGACATCTTTTTGTCCACCAAGCTGTGGCCCAGCGTGTACGGTGCAGCGGACAAGGCCATCGACGAGACGCTGGAGCGCCTGGGCACGGACTACATCGACCTGCTGTTCCTGCACCAGCCCGTTGGCGATTACATGGGCGCCTACCAGGCCATGGAACGCGCCGTCAAAGCCGGCAAGGTCCGGTCCCTGGGACTGTCGAACTTCCCCGTCGAAAAAATCGACGAAATCCTGGCGCAGGCCGCAGTGCCGCCGGCGGTGCTGCAGGCCGAAGCCCATCCCTACTATCCCGAACAGGACCTGAAACGGCACATGGCGAAGTACGACGCCGTGCTGATGGCCTGGTATCCCCTGGGCCACGGCGACGCCCGTCTGGTCCAGGAACCGGTCTTCACGGAACTGGCCGCCAAATACGGAAAATCCAACGCCCAGATCATTCTGCGCTGGCACGTGCAGAGCGGCCACATCGTCATTCCGGGCTCGAAGAACCCGGACCATATCCGGGCCAACCGCGACATTTTCGATTTCAGACTGACCCGGAGCGACATGGCCCGCATCGCGCGTCTGGCGGAGCAGGGCAGACCCTATTACGTTCCCAGCGCCGCGACCCTCGAAGGGTACCTGCGCTTTTCGCCGGACTTTGCGGCCCAGAAATAAAAGCATAAACAAAAGCGTAAAAAACACACCCCGGCTGCTGCAGCGGAAGCGTCCTCCGCCGCCGTAACCGGGGTGTTCTGCGTTCCTTCGGCCAGGGTACATCGTGCCCTGCCAAGGGAAGGTCATTTGAAGTTGTAGGCTGTCACAATCTTCGGTTTGCCGTAGAGTTTTTCCTGCATGGCTTCGTAGAGCGAAATGGCCAGGTAGGAGCCGGCGATGTTGTACACATTGGTCCAGCCGCTGTTCTGGAGGGCCATGACGGCGTTGTAGCTGCGCTGGCTGGAACGGCAGTGCAGGTAGACCGGGCGGTCTTTGGGCACTTCGTCCAGGCGCTGCCGCAGCTGGCTCAGGGGCAGATTGACGGCGCCGAGCAGGTGGCCGGCGCCGTATTCCCCTTCTTCGCGCACGTCAATGATGCACGCCTTTTCTTCCACGAGGCGCCGCACTTCGGTCAGATGGACCTGGCGGAAGCGGCCGTAGAGCAGGTTCAGGCCCACGAGGCCCGCCATATTGACGGCGTCCTTCGCCGTGGCCGTCACAGGGGCGTAGCACAGTTCGGCGTCGCGCAGATCCGACAGGGTGCCGTTCATGCCGATCAGGGCGGCCAGCACGTGGATACGGCGCACCGCGCCTTCGGCCCCGATGGACTGGGCTCCCAGCAGGCGGCCCGTGCCTTTTTCAAAGAGGACTTTCAGGTGGATGGGCCGCGCGCCCGGCAGGACGCCGACTTTATCCATGGGGATCACGTAGGCGTAGTCCCAGTCGAATCCGGCGGCCGTGGCTTCCTTCTCGTTCAGGCCCGTGCGGGCCGCAAAAAGGTCGAAGACCTTCACGACGGAAGAGCCCAGGAAGCCCTTCCGTTCGTGGCTGATGCCGCAGATGGCGTCCGCCGCGCTGCGGGCCTCCATCTGGGCCGGCCAGGCGAGGGCGAGGCGCATGGGCCGGTGATTCATCCGGTTCAGGACCTCGATGGCGTCGCCTACGGCAAAGATGTCCGGGTCGCTCGTGCGGAAATTCCCGTCGACCCGGATGCCGCCGGTCGTGCCGATGGTGAGGCCGGCAGCCTGGGCCAGGCGCGTGTCCGGTTTGACGCCGATGGCCATGATGACTGCTTCGGCGGGTACTTTGCGGCCGCTCTGCAGCAGGACTTCCGTTTCCGTGATGGCCTGGACGCCGTCCTGCAGGATCAGCTGCACGCCGTGGTCCAGCAGTTCCTTGTGGAGCAGCTGCACCAGGTCGAAATCATAAGGCGCCAGGATCTGATCCGCCGCTTCGATGATGGTCACGTCGAAGCCGGCTTCGCGCAGGCATTCCGCCGCCTCGCAGCCGATGAAGCCGCCGCCGGCGATGGCCACGTGCCGGACTTTGCGGCCGCGCAGCCAGGCATCCAGTTTCACGACATCGGGCACGGTGTGGAGGGTGAACACATTGGGGCCGTCCAGCCCGCCGATGGAGCGGGGCAGGACCGGCGTGCCGCCCGGTGCCAGCACCAGTTTGTCATAGGCTTCCTCGTAGGTTTCCCCCGTGCGGGCGTTCCGTACCGACACGGTCCGGCGCTGCCGGTTGATGGCGGTCACTTCCTGCTCCGTACGGGCGTCGATGTTGTACTGTTTCCGGAACCGCTCGGGGTTCATGAGTACCAGATTGCCGCTTTCGGGCACGAGACGGTTCAGGTAATAGGGCAGGCTGCAGTTGGAAAAGGACACATAGGGCCCTTTTTCGAACATAACGATGTGCGCCGCCTCGTCCAGACGGCGCAGGCGGGCGGCCGCGGACGCTCCGCCCGCGACGCCGCCGATGATGACGTATTTGTTGGCCATGGGGTCACCTGCTTTCCGGTTCACGGGGCATCAGGGTTTCAGGGCAGCCCGGACGGCGGCCTTGGTGCAGAACCCGATGATCTTCTTGCAGTTGCGGGCCCGTTCCTTTTTGCCTTCGGGCGTCGATTCGTCAAAGGGGAAGCACAGGTCGCGGCATTCGATGGTGCCGTATTCCCGGATGCAGTCCTTCACATAGGCGCCGTGGCGGGGGTAGATGCCCGTGCCGGGATGATGGAGTTCGTCGACGCGCTCCTCAAAGGTCGGCTTCGCATAGGGGTCCTTGCGGCCCTTTTCACTGCCGATGACGACGAGGCCGGCATTGACGGCACCGCACGTATGATGCGTGAAACCCATGCCGCCGCCCATGCCGGAAACGAGGGCGACGATATCCTTCGGATAATCGGAAATGCCCAGGTCCAGGAAGCCCTGCAGCACGCATTCACCGCAGTTCAGGCCGTGTTTGAAATGTTCCATGGCGTTCTGGGAGGCCTTTTCCGCCAAGGCTTCGATTTCTTCTTCCGTATAGACTTTCTTTTCTGCCAAAATACTCCACTCCTTTCTGATCCGCACGTGCCCCGTTTCCTTACCGGATTCCGGGCACGTTACATCTTACTTAGATTATACTATAAACCGGCCGGGCCGGTTGTGAAAATTCTAACAATTAAAGCGCGGCGGGGGCCCGGTCCCGCCGGCCCGCCTTCAGCGGTGCACGGCGGCCTTCTTCCACGCGCCCGAGCGGTAGAAGAAGAGACAGATGACGAAGGGCGTGAAGCCGGCCACGGCGTCGCCGAGCCACAGGCCGAAGTAGCCCATGTGGCAGTAAAAACCGAAAAAGATGCTGAAGCCCAGCCGCAGCACGATGCCGTCCAGCAGGGCGACGGCCAGGTTGATGTGCGGGTTGCCCGAGCCGTTCAGGAGGGCGTTGCTGCCCGAACGGGCGTCGCAGCCGAGGGCGAGCAGGATGGCGATGGGCACGTATTCCCGGCCGATGCGCAGGACTTCCGGGTCGGCCGTGAAGAGGCCGAAGATCTGGTCCGGGAAAAAGTATACCGTGGTGGCGAAGAGGCAGGCGAGGACGCTCATGAATTTGAAGGTCTCCGCCATGATGCGCCGCACCCGTTCGTATTTGCGGGCGCCGATGTTCTGGCCGATCATGGAGGCGCCGGCCGTGTTGACGGAGTTGGACAGCATGTTGAGGGCGCTGTTCAGTTTATGGCCGATGCCGGCGAAGGCGGAAACGGCGACGCCGAACGCGTTGATCCAGGCATTGACGAACATTTTGGTCAGCTGGACGGAGGCGTTCTTGAGGGCCATGGGGAAGCCCAGGGACACGAGCAGGCCCATGAGCTGCCGGTCCCACGTGAAGAAGAGGCGCGGCGACAGGGTGAGGTGGTATTCCCCGCGGTGGCGCAGCAGGAAGGTGAAGCCGAGGACGCAGCTCAGTCCCTGGCTGAGCACCGTGGCGAGGGCCGCACCGCCGGCGCCCATGCCCAGCAGGGGCACGAAGAGCAGGTCCAGGACGATGTTCAGGAGGGCCGCAAAGCCGATGAAGTAAAAAGGATGCTTGGCGTCGCCCATGCCGCGTAGAACGGCGCTGACGGCGTTATACATGTCGATGAAGACGATACCTGCCAGGCTGACCCGCGCATAGGCCAGCGCCTCGGCATAGGCCTCCGGCGGCGTGTTCATGAGCTGCGTCATAATTCGAATCGGAGCAGGCCCGCGGCCTGCCCGTATCCTTATTTTATAAGCGGATTTTTGAAAAATCAACGGGAACCCTATGGCATAAGGACGCAAAATACGGTATAAATATAAGTAATACAAAAGGTGCAGGGAGGAATCGGAATGGACGGCTGGCGTGGCATCACCTTCAATGCCCTGGGCACGGTGTGCCGTGTCGCCGCTCCTGTCGGGGACGATGTCCTGCTCCGTTCCGTCCGTCAATGGATCCGGGAGCGGGACGACGACTGGTCCCTCTTCAAAAGCGGCAGCGAAATCTGCCGCCTGAACCGGGCGGCCGGCCGGGCCTGGACCGCCCTGAAGCCGGACACGCTGGCCCTGCTGCGCGAAGCGAAGGAATGCGCCGCCGCGACAGGCGGCGCCTATGCGGTGACAGCGGGCCCGTTGACGGCCCTCTGGCGCCGGGCCCTGGCGGCGGGAACCATTCCTGCGGAAGATGCCGTCCAAACGGCGCGGGACCTGGTGGATGACGCGGACCTTCTGCTCCGTCCGGAAACGGGGGAGGCCATGCTGCGGCGGCCGGGCCAGCAGGTCGACCTGGGCGGCATCGCCAAGGGCTTTGCCGCCGACCGGGTGCGGGACATCCTGCTGGCAGGGGGCGTCACGGAAGCCCTGATTGACCTGGGCGGCACCGTGTGGGTCCTGGGCGGGCCCGTCCCTGTCGGCATCCGCCATCCCCAGCCCGGCACGGACCGCGTCATGGGGCGGCTCAGGGTGCAGGACAAAGCCGTCGTGACGTCCGGAACGTATGAACGGTTTGTGCGGCGCGGGGACCGGCTTTACCACCATGTCATCGACTGCCGTACGGGGCAGCCGGCCCGGTCCGGCCTGTGCAGCGTCACCCTCGCCGGTGCGCCGGCCGTCCGCCTGGACGCCCTGGCCACGGCTTTCCTTGTGACGGGTGCCGCGGCCGCCCTGCCGGTGCTGCAGCGCGAGGGCTGGGAAGCGGTCTTCGTCACGGACGGGTACGATGTCCTGGCGACGCCGGGCCTCCGGGACAACCTGCAGTTGTTAGAAGAAGATAGTTAAAGGATGGTTGCCATGAAACGCAAAATACAACTTCTCCGCCATGGAATCCAGCTGGCGGCCTTCCTGGTTATGCCGGGACTCTTTACGTTGACCTTTTCGGCCGTGGGCAGCGTGTACCGGGCCCTGGCGGCGGGTACGTGGGACTGGAACCGCATGGCCTACGACGTGGCCCTGCTTGTGGCCGTTTTTCCCATTACGATTCTGTGGGGCCGCTTCTTCTGCGGCTTCCTGTGCTCCTTCGGGGCCATGGGTGACCTGCTCTGGGCCCTGTCCCGGCGTTTTACGAAAAAGAAGATCATCCTGCAGCCCCGGACGGAGGCGCTCCTGCAGAAAGTGAAATACATCTTCCTCGTGGCCATTTTCGTCTGCTTCTGGTCCCTGCAGATGCCCTTGCCGGACAACTGGAGCCCCTGGTATGTCTTCGGCGTCTATACGACGCCCCGGGGCTGGCAGGACCTGTCCCTGTTCGCCACCGTCGGCGGTGCGTACCTCGTCATGATCGTCATCGCCTCCCTCGTCTTCGAACGGTGCTTCTGCCGCTGGTTCTGCCCGCTGGGAGCGCTGTTCAGCCTGGTTTCGCGGAAACGGCTCTTCACCATCCGCAAACCGCGCAAAAACTGCGGCCCCTGCCGCCTGTGCACGTGGGAGTGCAGCATGGGCCTGGACCTGACGCAGACCGACGCCATCCGTTCCGGTAACTGCATCGACTGCTTCCAGTGCGTGTCCCACTGCCCCAAAGACAACATGAAGACCGCCCCGGCCCCGGCTGTGGCGGGGACGGCAGCGGCCCTCGGTATGGCAGGATTGTATTTTGCCGGCAACATCGCCGTGGAGCAGGCGCTGCCCCGGTCCGGCCGTTCCGTCGCGGTGGAACGCCAGGGACAGTACCGGGACGGCATCTACACGGGCAGCGGCAAAGGGTTCAGCGGCACGACGCAGGTACAGGTCACCGTCCGGGGCGGGAACATCACGGACATCACCATCGTGTCCCACCAGGATTCGAAACGCTATTTCGACCAGGCCTCGGCGGGCCTCATTCCGGCCATCATCGCGTCCCAGGACGTGGCCGGCGCCGCCGTGGTGTCCGGTGCCACCTACAGCAGCTACGGCCTGAAGGAGGCCGTGGCCAAGGCCGTGAACGTGCCCTTCACGAATCCGAACTACACACAGAAACCGGTCCTGCACCATTGACGGTCAGACCAGACCGGTCACTTCCTTGCAGTACGCAATGACGCATTCCAAAGCGGGAGAAAGCCATTTGTCCCGGTGACGGAGCAGCTGGAGCCAGACATCCAGATGGAAATCCGACACGGGCAGACGGACGATTTCTCCCGCCTTTTCGTGTTCCCGGAACGCGTAGTCCGGCAGGCAGGACAGTCCCAGGCCCTGGGCGACGAGGCGCACGATATGCCGCGTTTCGCCCGTTTCCAGGACCGGCTCGATTTCGAGCGACCGGGCCGCCATCTGCTCCTCCATGTAGCGGCGGTAGCTCATGCCCTTTTCCGTCAGCAGGAAGGGGTAGCGGACCAGGTCCTCCATGACCAGCTCTTTGCGGCCGGCCAGGGGATGGCCGGCGCCGGCGATGAAGCACACGGGAACCCGGACTTCCTGCAGGTGCACGTACGATGTATTGTAAATGGGCTGCTCCAATGCGAAGATGAGGTCCGTCGTATTCCGGTTGAGCTGCTGCAGCATGCCTTGCACGTCCGCCGTGTTCACCTTGAGGGAGATGCCCGGGTAGTCCCGGCGGAAGCGGGGGAACAGGGGACCGAAGAAGAGCGGTTCCAGGGACGAGGCCATGGTCAGGGTGATGTGCCCCGTAATCCGTTCCTTTTCGGAGAGGGCGGCGTCCAGGTCCTGGCGGAGCAGGTCGACGCGGTGGGCGTAGCGGAGCACCTTGCGGCCTTCCTCCGTGAGCAGGACGTCGTGATGGATGCGCTCGAACAGGTGCACGCCCAGTTCCTTTTCCAGCTGCTTAATCTGGAAGGACACGGTGGACTGGGAATAGCCGAGCCGCTGGGCGGCCTGGGAAAAGCTCCGCAGTTCCGCCACCAGGATGAAGGTCTTCAGGCTGCGAATCTCCATGTATATCACCTCAATCGAAAAATTGAATAACTTAAAATCAAATTATCTATTTTACTAATTATAATGCAGCCCATATAATAGAAGCAACAATATTTTCCGGCGCGGGAGTGCCGCGGCCGGATGGAGGAGTTAGGAGACATCATGTCCATTCAGTTTGCCATCGTCATCTTGTACATCGTCCTGCTTTTCGGCGTTTCGTTCTATGTCAAGCGCCGGGCGGAAAAGAACCCTATGGAGTATCTGTTCGCAGGGCGTAAATTCGGCCCCTGGCTGGTCGCTGTCAGCACCACGGGCATGGCCGTCGGCGCCGCCTCGACGGTCGGCGTGGCCGAAAGCGCCACGAAGCTCGGCCTGTCCGCCGGCTGGTATAACGGCGCCTGGGCCATCGGCGCCATCATCATGGGCCTGGTGGCAGCGGGCAAGTACCGCGCCCTCAACTGCACGACCATTCCCGAACTGTTCGAGCGCTGCTACGACAAAAAGGCGCGCATCATCAGCGTCATCGGCCTGTCGGTCATCCTGATCTGCATCACGTCGCTGCAGTACGTCGCAGGCGGCGCCATCCTGTCGTCCCTCATGCCCGATGTATTCACCATGCGCGCCGGCATGATCACGAGCGCCATCGTCTTCATCGGCATCACGGCCATCGGCGGCCTCTGGTCGTCGGGCCTTTCGAACCTGCTGAGCGTGGCCATCATCTATCTCGGCATCCTGTATTCCCTGTTCCGCATCCTGACCCGTGACGGCGGTCTCGCCGGCATCGAGGCCAAGCTGCCTGTCGTGGCCGGACTGGACTGGATGAGCCCCGTCGGCGGCCTGACGGGCATCATGCTCTTCGGCTGGATCCTGGTCATGACGACGCAGGCCATTTCCGCCGGCCCCGTGCAGATCGCTTGCAGCGCGAAGGACGTTTCCTCCGCCCGCAAAGGCTTCTTCCTGGCGGGCCTGCTCATTTTCCCGATCGGCTTCCTGTCCGCTATCCTGGGCATGGCGGCCATTGCGGAATTCCCGGACATCAACCCGACGAAGGCCCTGCCTCAGATCGTCATGAGCCTGGATCCCTTCTCCTCGGGCCTGACGCTGGCAGCCCTGTGGGCGGCCGACGTATCGACGGCGTGCACCATCCTCATGAATGCCAGCACGCTCGTCTCGCAGGATATCTACAAGCGCTTCATCAACCCGAACATCTCCCGTGAAAAATACCTGCGGGCGAACCGCGTCATCGTCCTTTTAATCGGTATCGCCACGCTGTGGATGGCCTTCAACATGGTCGGCATCGTGAAGATGATGATGATCGGCCTGTCCCTGACGACGGCCTTCACGCTGGTCTTCCTGTGCACCATTTACGCGCCCGGCCTGTGCCGCAAGAACACGGCCTTCTGGACGACCCTGGTGGGCATCGCCGGCCTCGTGGCCTGGACCTTCATCCCGTCCATCCGCATCTTCCCGCACGTCATCTATTTTGAATGGGTCATCTGCCTCATCACGCTCTTCGTCGTGCGCCTCGTGGACAAGGAACCCTTCAAGAAACCGGTCGTGCAGGCAGAAGAGTGATTCACCGGAACGGCAATCCCAAGACAAGGAACGGAACCAATCCCATGTATCATACAATCTTGTTTGACCTCGACGGCACGCTGACCGCGTCGGGCGAGGGCATCACCAAATCCGTCCAGTACGCCCTGGCCAGAATGGGCCGGCCCGAACCGGACCTGAAGAAGCTGGAGCTCTTCATCGGCCCGCCGCTGACGGAACAGTTCATGCAATACGCCGGCTACGATTACGCCACGGCGAAGCGGGCCACGGGCTATTTCCGGGAACGCTACGAAACGGTCGGCCTGTTCGAGAACAAACCCTTTCCCGGCGTGGACCGGCTCCTGCAGGGACTGCGGGATTCGGGACGCACGCTCTGCGTCGCCTCGTCCAAACCGGAAAAGTTCGTGCGCATCATTCTGCAGCACTTCGGCCTGGACGGCTATTTTGCCGAAATGGTCGGCGCCCACATGGACGAAACGGGTTCGCACAAGGATGAGATCATCGGCGAAGCCCTGCGCCGCCTGGGCCTGACGGACCACCGCGCCGGCACCATCATGGTGGGGGACAAGTCCCACGACATTGTGGGGGCCCGCCAGCAGGGACTGCCGGCCATCGGCGTCACCTACGGGTACGGCACGCCGGCGGAACTGGAAGCGGCCCATCCCCTGCAGATCGTCGGCTCCCTGACCGAACTGCGCGACTTTTTCGCTGCCGACAAGGCCTGAGGCGCGGCGTCTGGAAACGGCACACAAATACAAAAGGCGCCTGCCGGAGCAATCTTCCGGCAGGCGCCTGTTTTATGTCCGATTCAGTTTTTGCTCTGGATGGCGTCCAGATAATTCCGCGCCCAGGTCAGGTCGATGACCGGCTCCCGGGAGAAGAGACGCTCCATGTCGTCGCCGAAATTGACGGCCATCTGGTCATAGAGCGGGCGGATGGCGTCGTCGAAGGGCGTCTGCGCCACCTGGTTGGTCTTCAGGTCCACGATGGTGAACACGTACGGCGCGGGGTCCCCGGCCGGTTTGTCCGGATTGCGGGCGAACCAGACCTCGTCGGCATGGAAATCCGGCGCCTGGGCCTGCAGCTGGTTCAGCATGAAGACTTTGAAGAGCTCGATGTAGCGGTCGTCCAGGCCGGCATCGAAAATGACGAGCTTTTCCCGGCATTCCTCTTCCGTGCGCACGATGCGCCACGTGTATTTCTGCCAGCGGGGCACCACGGAGGGCTGTGCCTGGGGCGGCAGCGTGTTGCGGCGGATGGCGTCGGCGACGGACGCGGCATCTTTGCTTTCCGTGAGGCAGTACACGGCCAGCAGGTCTTCGGGCTGGTCATAGAAGAAGGAATAGTGCAGGTGCCACTCGTGGCCGCACTGGGGGCAATGGACGACGAAGGCCGAACCGTCGCGCACGGCGGCTTTGTCTTCCGGATGATCCGCTGTATTGAAATTCACCTTCAGTTTCTGTAAAAAGCGGTGCTTGCAATGAGGGCAGGACAGAAAATGGGCTTCCGTTTCGCTGTATTCCATGGCAATCTCCTTTCGATATCCCTATCATTATAACAAATGCCGGCGGCCCGTGTGTAAAATATTTGCGACACTGCCCGTTCTGTGCTATAATGTCATGGTAATCCCACATGCGCCTGTAGCTCAGTGGATAGAGCACCGGTCTCCGGAACCGGGTGCGGAGGTCCGATTCCTCTCAGGCGCACCAGAAAAAAATACGCGGGACCGCCGGACGGGCGGTCCTGTTTTTTTATGCCCTGCGGAAGCCGGAGCGGCTGTCGGACGAGTTGTCCGGCAGCCGTATTTTTTTGCCCTGCAGAATATATAATAAAATTAGATATAAATAAATTAGAAATAAGAATAAACATTGGAAATACAGATAAAAATAATGGAAATTTCATATTATTTATTGGAAAAAGTATTGAAATTACCGATATAATGTATTATAATTATAGATGTAAATAAGGAGGGCTGCAGCTATGGTTACGAGGAAAAGACAGGCCCCTTCCGCCGCACGGAAGCGGAAGGCCGGTCCCGCGCGGCGGGAGACCATCCACGACCGCATCCGGCAGGTCCGGCTCAGCGAAGGCCTGAGCCAGGGCGGATTCGCGCTGGCCCTGGCGAAAGCCCTGGGCAGGCCCCGGACGGAAGCGCGGACCCAGTCGCAGATTTCCTCTATCGAACACGGCGACAGTGGCGTCCCCGTCGATGTGATCGAAGCCATCGGCAACATGGGGTACGACCTGGAGTGGCTCGTGTGCGGACGGACCCGTGGCGAGGCGGCCCGGGACATGCTGGGAGATAACCCGGACATGCTCCGCGTGGTCGCGGACTTGAAGGAACTGCAGCCGGCGGAGCTGGCCTTTGTGCAGAAATGGCTGGAACTGTATGTACAGAGCCTGCATCGGGATCAGAAGGAAGAGGCGTGAAAATGGCGGACGTACGTAAAGCAGCATCGTATCAGGAATATCCGGAAACAGACGGCAGCACGGCCCTGGCACCGCGCAGGCAGGTCCTGCAGCGCGGCCAGATGGTCATGTGGGACAAGGAAGCGGGCGTCTTCGTCCCGTACCGCAAGCAGGGACGCAGCTACAAGGTGCTGCGCCGCCGCCTGATCGTCCTGGCGGCCGTCCTCGGCATCCTCTATGTCGGCGCCATCGCCCGCAGCGCCGCCCTGGTCCGTACGGGCAATCAGCTCGTGACCCTGCAGACGCAGGAAAGCCAGCTCGTGAACGCCAACGCGCAGCTCAAGCTGCAGGTCGAGAAACTGCGCACGCCGGAACGCATCACGGACATTGCGGAACATCAGCTGCACCTGAGCGTGGCCCGCAGCAACATCTACCTGGGCGCACGCTGAACCGGGCCGCGGGCAAAAAAAGAAGGCGCCGGCCGGCGCCTTGCAGGGAACATCAAACTGTAGATACAAAATGTATCCGTTTGTAGTCTGCATATATATTTTTGTGCATAAAAATATCAGGAAACACAAAAAACTCCGTGCGGGGAAGCACGGAGTTTTTTGCCCTTTTCGGGGATCTCGGTTTAGGGGTCCTTATGCCGGGGAAGCATAAGGATAAGGGAGATGATTGAAGAACAATCGGTAATTTTGTTTGTCCGGCTGCGACGTAGGGGAACATCGCCGCCACAAAATTACCTGGGGGATACGTCAAACGGTTATTGGGGATATAACTTCGTCTGACAGCTTTATTATAACCGATTCGTGATTTTAATTGTGTCCGAAAAGGGTAATATTTGTGAAATTTTTATGAAATGTATTTATATACGGCAAATTTTTCACAATTTCCGTTTAATTAATATCTTTTGGCATTCCCCAGGCGGACAGTCTATAATAAACCTGTGAGAACCGAAAGAAAGGCAGGAGGACCCTATGGATTTCAAACGACAGGACGGGGACGCCATCGTCATGCATCCCATCGCCCATATCCGGACGGCGTTTCCGACGAAGTTCGGCATCCCGCGGCAGAGCGGCGTCGTGCCGGCGCTGACGGGGCGCATCGTCTTCACGAAGGAATACGCGCAGGCGGAAGCGCTGCGCGGCATCGAAGGATACAGCCATCTGTGGCTCATCTGGCAGTTTTCGGAAGCGAAACGCTCCCACTGGTCAGCCACGGTGCGTCCGCCCCGGCTGGGCGGCAACGTGCGCATGGGCGTCTTCGCCACGCGTTCGCCCTTCCGGCCGAACAACATCGGCCTTTCGTCCGTGCGCCTGGAACGGGTCGAGCTGGATACGCCCGAAGGGCCCGTTCTCTATGTGTCCGGTATCGACCTGATGGACGGCACGCCGATCCTGGACATCAAGCCCTACCTGCCGGCCGTGGACTGCCACAGCGGGGCAACGGGCGGGTTTACGGACACGACGCCCTTCCGGGAAGTGGACGTGGTGTTCCCGCCCGACCTGCTGGCGCTGGTGCCGGAGGCGGAACGGGACGCCCTGCTGGGCGTGCTGCGGGAAGACCCGCGGCCCCATTACCAGGATAACCCGGACCGCGTGTACGGCTTCGGGTTCGCCGGCCTCGAAGTGAAATTCCGCGTCGCCGGCGGCCGCCTCACGGTGGTGGCCGTGGAACCGGGCGGCAGGCCCTGACCCGCGTCCCGGCAAGGCCGCATTTCCGCGTGGTTCCGCCCGGAATTCCCTTGCCGTGTAATGTGATAAAACATATGTTACAGAAATAAAAAGAAAAAAGAGAGAGCATTT